>BNJU01004014.1_pt1 | contig 49362 bp, 55 predicted proteins | sample 8539281 | NCBI WGS metagenome assembly BNJU01 (sample SAMD00202456, study PRJDB9452) | human saliva metagenome | isolation source: human saliva | place: Japan | reverse complement strand
GCCCTTTGCCTTATACCTATAAGACGCTTAAGTCTCAGTGGCTACCAGTGTATTAGTTGGATACTTTTAATTGTCCTGCAGCAATAGCCATATTTTAGAGTAGATAGCTTGTATAGCCATAGGTATCTGGTTTTAATTCTTTTAGTTTAGAAAATTTTTTGATGTTTCGACGTAAGAGTTGGCCAGTACGTGCATCAATGAGATTAATTTCATCCTGTGTCCAATAAATCGTATCTTCGTCTTGATTAAAATAGTAATGATTAATATATTCTGTCATGTAATACATAGCGCCTTGATGGCTATATGTTTTGGCGATAATTTCATAGTTATTACCTTCACCCGCACGGACGATTACGCGGTTATCTGCGTAATACTGTTGTCCATTCATTCGATACATGTAAGAATAGCCTCTAGCGTTTTCTAGGTCACCAATATTGACTGCTTGAGCACTACTCATTAAGGTAACGAAGGTAAGGGTTAGGATTGCTAACTTTTTCATGATGTGATTATACTCCTTATTTAGCGTGTGGTTGATCAGATTCAGCCACGACATTTACCATCACTTGTTGGTCAGATGGTAATTGACTCATAATAAGAGGCATTGGTTGTTCCATAGCTTGTGCAATACCTTTGATTTGACGAATGGCAACTGGTACAGGTGTAGATGAGCTATTTTGAAAGTTAGATTCGAGTGTATTGATTTCCCCAACTGTTAAACCTGCTTTTGTTGCAAATGCTTCTTGTGAAAGTTGATGTTTCTCACGGAATGTTTTGATTATATCGCCAATATACATAGTGACCTCCATATAGTTAATTACTCTACTATTATACATGAGCTTAATGAGATAATAGGTGCATTGAAATATAGTCTTTTATTAGTGTATTCTAAATATTTATTTATAAAATCGTAAAAAGGTTTGACGAATATCATATATAGTGATACTATAACACATAAGAAAACATCATATTTGGGAATAGGTGCTGAAAAGCATAATAGAGAAGCTGGTTAAATGCCAGCACGGTCCCGCCACTGTATGGTTGAGCGAGTCTAAATTAAGTCACTGGGAAACTGGGAAGGCTAGATGAGCGATGACACCGAGTCAGGAGAACTGCCTATTCAACATATCTACCACTGGACCCACGAGTGATAGGGAGGAGAAGTTAGAGACTCCCTTTACGTACCCGGTAAAAAGGATGTGTAAAAGTTAATCTAATTTTACACAAAACTAGAATCTCTTGATTGAAAGTGTAGTCGTGGTGAATATATCGTTTGGTACATTGTCAGCATGGCTTTTGTTATGTCTGTTGTTAATATATTTATTGGTAAATGAAGCAAGCGTATTTATTCATCATCATCCTAGAAAAGAGAGATGGTCCTAGCACCTAGTTAGGTGTTTGGACCACTCTACTTTCACAGAGATTTTGCCGGCGAGATACTGCTGTCTCTGAGAAATTTAAATACCTAAAAAGTTAAGATTATGTGATGATGAAGTCTCATATTACAAAATGATTGACGTCATATATAATAAGTGGTATTATAGTTTCGCTTCGGCACCGCGGGAGTGGCGGAACTGAGCAGACGCACCAGACTGACTCATGCCTTACGGCGTGTTCAAGTCCCTTCTCCTGCACTAACTATATTGCACCCATAGGGCGCTTATATTTATTTGCATCTGTTCTATGGAACAGATGTTTCTTTTTGTATATTAGTTAAATATGCTATAATAAATTATTAGTAACCTTTTATTACAGCTTATCACTATATATGGAGCAGTATATGGATACTTCAATTGATACGTTGCGTTTCACAGAACCCATCTATGGCAGATGGGCCAAAGGCGTTTAGCCAAAAGGGAAAGTCAGTTATATATGGTTTAAGCGATCACAAAAGCTCATTCTCTGTTGCCGTGCTGTTCCAGAGGAAACAAGTACAATCAATCATTATCGTAGTACACGATAAAGAACATAAAGAATTATGGGAACGAGGATTTCGCATTTTCTGGCCATGCACAGAAAGTTGCCACTTTCCCATTACAGAACGAGTAGAATTACTACTCACTGAAGCTCGTAGTTTAGAAGGACAAGGGGCACAAATGCGTGCGCTCAGCATGCTGGGCCTGGAATCAGCCTGTTGTGGTTCTCGCTACAGTGGTGAGAGGTCACCCAATATGTGGTGAGTCCGCAATGGTGTCAGCCAGTGTGCATCTAGAGGTTTTCACAATCGACAGAGCGTGATGAGCTAATAGAAAAATTAGTTACACTCGATATGACGCGCAGACCAGGTGGAACAACGTGGTCATCTGTGCGCGGAGATATTTTTGATGACACTTCCCAGACAGTGATGATCCGATCCGGATGGAATTCTGGCGATGAAATTGACACGATGCGTCATTTCTCTCAGATGCACAACGGTCTCATTGAAAATGTTGACGCCTATACAGTTCACACCATTCTTATTTGACTAGTGATGATGCTGATAGCATACTGTTATCCTACAAGCTAAAGAAGGTCTCATTATCTCTGCGATGAGCCAGGGCGTATTCAAGAGGCAGATTAGAAGATGAAAAGAAGATGCAACCCATCGTAAGCAACACTGCGATTGGTCTGAATTACAGCGTACCGTAGAGGCTAAGATACACAAGTGGCACTTTACGTTTATGCAACAACGCTCTATTGGCTTGCTCCGGATCGATCCTATTGCATTCAAGGTAAGACCATGACGAGCTTTTGAGAGCGCCAAATTCGCTGGATGGATGCCGACCAAACAGTGGCAAAGTTAGGCAAACCAGGTTGTATTAGATCGCCAATCAATCAGCAACGTCGAGAGGGCATGGAAAAAGGCTTTATATGGTGACGGTATTTCGTATCGTTATTACCGTGAAAGTTGGGATTTTGAGCCTACTACTGTTCATATATGTGCAAGGTTTTGCTGGACTGATCGGTTTTGAATTACCCATAGCCGCTTAGTCGTTGTTGTAGAAGGCAATATTTACGGTCAACAAAAACGGAAGCTCGCAATAATGCTCAAAAAGCCAAGAAATTAACTACTTTTACAGACTTATCCATCGGTGTGATTGCGTAGTTCATAATATGCATGGTATCGGTGTTATTGGCTTACGATTGGAAACAGAAGGCATCTCATCGTGATTATTATATGGAACATTGCTTTTATGGTGGTACCGATCGACTATTCTTGCCGGCTAGTAATTTAGACCAATTGCAAAAATACATCGGGAATGAAGGCGATGTACCACGGATTCATAAGATGGGTGGTAGTGATTGGCGTAAGGCCGTTACTAAGGCTCAAAAATCTATCGATGACTTAGCTGATAAGTTGAGTTGAGCTTCTATGCGACGAGATAACAGAAGGTTTCTTTTACCAGATCAACCTTGCAGGTTGAATTTGAAGATGCATTTCTATGAGGAAACGGAAGACAATTACGTTACCTTGAGAAATCAAGGAGTCAATGGAACACTCCCAATGGATCGATTATTAGTTGGTGATGTTGGCTTTGCTAAAACCGAAGTCGCTATGCGTGCTATTTTTAAGGCTGTTATAAGCGGTAAGCAAGTAGCTGTATTGGTTCCGACCACTGTGTTAGCACAACAACATTACCAAACCTTTTTAAATCGATTTAATCCATTTGGTGTTAAGGTGGATGTACTCAACCGATTTCGTTCTACAGCGGAGAAGAGGGAAATCTTATAAAGCGTATAAAATGGTTCTATTGATGTACTCAAATCGGAACTCATTCACTTTTAAATAAAAAGGTGAAATTTATAGTTTAGGATTTCTCGTTGTAGATGAGGAGCAACGGTTTGGCGTGGCACAAAAGAAAAGTGGAAGGAATGGGCCAATAATATTGACGTTCTAACATTGAGTGCCACACCTATTCCACGAACACTTCACATGTCTCTCGTTGGGGTACGTGAAATGTCTGTTATTAATACACCACCAGAAGATAGATTGCCTGTTCAAACCTATGTGGTGGAATACGACATGAACCTCATTGCGGATGCAATTAAGCGTGAATTGGCACGAGGGGGCCAAGTGTATTTCGTATATAACCGAGTAGCCTCCATTAAACATATGGGGGAATTGTTAGAGGCTGCTCTGCCTGAATTGCGATATGCTATTGCTCATGGGCAAATGACGGGGCGTCAAATCGAAGAAATTATGACTGATTTCTATGAAGGTCAGTATGATGTACTACTCAGTACGAGTATCATTGAAACGGGCCTTGATATACCAAATGCTAATACAATTATTATTTATGATGCAGATCGTTTAGGCTTATCTCAGTTATGTATCAAATGCATGTGGTCGCGTAGGGCGTTCTAGACGATCGTCTGTGCATCAGCTACATGTATCAGCCTGATAAGATGCTTTCAGAAGCGGCGGACAAAACGTTAAAGAAGCCGTTGAAGAGTTTACCGAGTTAGGCAGAGCTTTAAATTGGCTATGCGTGAGTTTAGGAATTCGTGGAGCAGGGCAACTTGTGAGACGCAACAACATGGCAATATCGCAACTTGCAGTGATTTTGAGTATGTAGGTAACCGATGTTAGGGGAGAGCCATTTGTACCGAGAAAGCACGCAAGAATAGAGAGGTCGTAAAAGAGGTTAGAGCAGACCCTGCTATAGTATGCTTGAAATTGATGTCTTTTATTGATGATGCGTACATCAAGGATAGTGCTCATAGATTTCTGTATATCAAGCGGATGTTGCACATCAAGAATGAACAGCTGATGATATGACCGAGTGAGTTGATCGATGCGTTTGGTACGCCAGCAGACCCAGTGAATCGTTTTATTGCGAGGTAGCTCAAATTAAGGAACAAGCGCGCCTTCTCCGGCATTAAGAGTATGGCCCGATACGCGATAATAAAGCTTATTATCCATTGGTATGACGATTCTAAAATGGCGGATTGGGGATATAGCTGTTCGTGAAGATTTATGGAAAAGATTAAACTACATGGACACGAAAACCAGCGTCATTATACATCCAGTTTGAATGGATTGAAAGGGTTCTATTTTAGCAGCACAGAAGCGGTGATGAAAGAATTGTCGAAAAAGTCTCAAGGGGGCCTATGAATCTGATTTTAGTAAAGAAGCGCGATTTTAACGATTAGCCGGTATTATCACGTTAAGATTTATTGGAAGTTCTCAGTAAAGTACTCATCGCTCGTATTCTCGGTGGCGAGGGCATAGGTCTCATACGATGGCTCATCCAATCCTATCAAATTATCGCCAGCATGTCTCCGCTGCAGGGAATTCGTTGCCATTTCTATTATGATTGCCGAAAAACTAGCCAATCGCGACATACGCGGCGGTGCAACAAGTATTTAATGTATCCTTGCGTGTGACTTACACTCGTGGGCATTGTATTTGAGCGTAGGCCTTTATGCTAGCGCGGAATGGCTTGATTAAGTGGCATATTATCGTCAAGACCCACGGGCTCTAATTTCCATCCACTATGTGTCACCAGCCATTATCGTCGTAACGATTTTTAAAGCAGCTAGGAGGCTATTTCAAGACTTTCAATACATGGTGCCAACCGGAACAAAGCCAGGTGTTTGGAGCAAAATGTCTCAGAGTGAGCTCCACGGTGGGTTACTGGCGTATTATTTCATTGATTCTGGATTGCACCTCGCCGCGGGCAGGGCCACATCGTACCACATGCGAGGTAGTTTCTAAGCACGAGCTAATCGATACTCATTTATTTCTGTCGCTCTCTCAACTGTAGCGCCAGCGAAGACGCTGACTGAACAAAACAGAAACAGCTCCTATAGGAGACGAATGGTACTGTCAACAACAGTTATTTGCATTAGCTCACGCCTCGTATCCATGGCAAATATTATAGTTTGCCGATGGTATCCTTTAATAGATACATTCATCGTGTCCTAAACAAGTTTGATGGATAGTCGGTTAATACACATGAGGGCGACCACACAATTTGGATATTTAACGATGACTACTTTCACTCATTTGGATTACCTATTATTTTGATCGACCGCACTGGCATCTAGTCTTGTACCAGCCGTGTCGAAGCCTGCGCAGAGTAGGAGTAATAGACGCTATTATCGAGGCGTGCCTAGTACAGCCATGAAAATCGCATCTTTGCTATGCCTGCCTGTGTTGGTACAGTGTGCTGGCTACGCCTGTTTCTCAGTTGATTTATGCAACACCAAATACGGCCTGTGCGCCGTTATCAGTCTTAGTATCGTCTAGGATGGCAACAAATTACAGCAGGTATGACAAGGTTTGAGGGCGCACCAGTAATTCTATGATGTCGATGTTTGTGAGGCATGCAGACAGCCGTTTTAGACTATCAATCAACAGTACAAGTAGACTTAGTGGTATTAACGGCTACTTGGGCAACCAATTTAAACTTTGCCATTGCTGCATGATCATATTATATTTGTAAAACGTCATGTGGGCAGCGTGATTTTGCTGCCATGAACCTAACATCATCGTTTCCGCGATGGCCATGGGTGGCATACACAGTTACATGCTATATAGTTTCATATTGATATGATTGGTAATGCCGGTGCATCTAGTGGCAGTGCTACATTATCGCTGCTCAGCCGTTTATGTACTTTCACTGCATGGATCACAGGCTAGTGTAAAGGATGATATCTATCAAATGCCTGTTATCGGTAAGCGATTGCCGAGCAACGACAAGCAGAGGAGAGATGGAATCTATGAAGAGAGATATTGATATACAAACGCTCGTAGATGAGTGGCTGGAAATTACATTGCTGCCCCTGGTGAAACTGCCCTTGGGCATGAGACCTGCAAACGCACGACTCCTACGTCGATATTTTATTGAAGAAACCTAAGAAGTAGTAGATATAGATAACAAGGATATGCATAATCTCAGAGAAGAGCTAGATAATATTGTACAAGTTGTTTTTCATAGTAAGCAGCTGAAGAGTCTGGTTCGTTTTCATTACAGGATGTAATAAATGATGTAACGGAAAAGATGATTCGACCGACATCCTAATGTATTTCCTCAAGATAATCCTGCGAAGGGAGGAAAATATACACCTGGGATGAGATTAAAAGACTAAGAAAAGGGAACATACGAAAAATGGCTAGATGGAATATCCAAGGGTTTACACACCTGCATTGGTGGCTGCTCGAGAAAGCTGACAGAGCTGGAAAGAAAGGTAGGTTTTGACTGGGGATGAACTGGAGCCAGTTTGGGCTAAAGTAAGTGAGGAAATAGGGTGAATTTAAGGAGGCTGTTGCCAAAAAGATAGAAAATATGGAAAAGAGGCGAGATGTGCTTTCCTTGATTAATCATATTTAGATGGTATAAAATAAGCGGTGAAAATGCACTGAATCGCACAAACACGAAGTTCCGACAGCGTCACATGTAGAGGCTTGAGACCCGCCAAAGCGATCGCTCATGGGAAGACTTTTCATTACCGGCGAGCTGGATGCTTTTGGGAGGAGGCTAAGGTGCAGGAAAAGTAACCTAGAGGTGATGTTAGTAACCTCTCAGGTATTGTATAAGCGATGTCTCTACCGTGAACAAAACAGAATTAATCATGCAAGTTGCACTCAAAAACTGAATTAACTAAAAGACGCTGAAAAAGCTGTTAGAGCTGTATTCGACACAGTTGCTGAAGAATTAGCTATGGTGGTAAAGTTCAAGTTATCGAGCTTCGGTACTTTTCTGAAGTTCGTGGCATTACGTGCTGCTCGTGAAGGCCTGCACCCTCAAAACGGTAAAACCTATCACCAATCAAAGCTTCCAAATCTCCTGCATTCAAAGCTGGTAAAGGTTTGAAAGAAGAGTTAATGCAGCTCCTTGCACGCAAAATAATCCAATTTGAATAAGATTAAAAGAGACCTCAGAGGTCTCTTTTGCATTTATATTATTTTTGCAGTGCTTATAGTGGCATAATCACAAGGAAAGGATAGATTATGACTACACGAACAATCACACCAGGTCCTCATTGTGTCTGCCTCTATTGGTACAGGGCACATGCGGGCGCACGGGCTGCATAGAAGAATAGTGGCAATTAAAAAGAGACCACAAGCAGTAAAATTTTCTCATATGGACTTTCACCATTACGGAAACACTATCCGTGGAAGCAGCTCTGATTAAAGGGCACTTATATTAAGATGAGTTGGCCTATTTTCCATGCTATATGATATGATGGTAACGTATCAAAAGGGAAAAGAAAGGAACTATTCTACAGACGGCGCCTCTCTTTTATACTGTTGAAGAGTCATTATAGGTTGCAAGTTAATCCAACAAGAAGAACCGGACGTGATCGTGTTTACCCATCCATTTCCTTGTGGGGCTGCAGGCATATTGAGCGCCAAGGTCTTGTCGATGTTCCATTGGTGGCAATCTAACTGGACTTTCCATGCAGTCATCAATTTTGATGTCACCAAGTGGATACCTATTTTGTTGCTACTGAAGATATGGTAGAGCTGACGTCCGCTGGCATTGAACGAGATAAGATTTATGTATCTGCATTCCTGTGCGAGGAATCGTTTTGGAGGATGCCATCAATCATTATGAACTCGAAATCACCAGGTGAGAGGTTCTCGTCATGGGTGGCAGGTCTCGGTTTAGGCTCTCATTAGAGATTGCATTGCAACATTTAGATGCAGTTTAGTGGTATAGATGAAATTGCTACCGTTGTAGCAGGTCAAAATACATCGCTCTATGAGTCGTTAGTAAGTCTTGTGTACGGATGAAAACAAAACCACTGTATGTGATATACATCTAATATTTCAGAATTAATGGTTCTGCATACTATGTTGGTTACAAAGCCCTGGGGCATTAACTGCATGGAGGCTGTAACGATTGGACTGCCAATGGTATTCTTTTTAATGCTTCATTCCAGGCCAAGACAGAATGCGGAGTTATTAGAAGACGTGGCTGTGCGCGTTGGGTAGAGATATACCTAATCTAGAAGGACGTAGTGGCGGCATTATTGATCAATCCGCCACGTTTACAACATATCTGTTACAAGCATCGTGCTGGCATGTAGATGGTGCAGCTAATATCGTAAATGAACTCATACATATTCTTGATACAAAATCAGAAACAATTTACCTACGTGCAGGTTGAAACTATAACTATAGGTCATCTAAAACACCTCCTTGACGCATATCTATCGAAGCTAACATTTTTAGGATGACCTTTTTTAAAATCTCTTATTGAGTAGTGTTTCAATGTAGTACGATTGTCTTGTAAAAGCGTCTAGAAAATCTTCGTATTGCTGTTTTCCTCAATAATGCTTGCATTGATGAGAGTCATCAAAACCACACTCATATGGAAGGAATCGGTATCATCATATACATTGAATACGATTGGGGTATCTAGTGTATCTGGCATATGACCATCATCGGACACAGTTGCATAGGTGCACATCGTCTAATAACTCAGATAAAGAGTGTATCATATCATCAAAGTCGATAATTTTCAAAAGTCGAGGGATCATAAAAAGTCTAATACTGCATCTGTGCCATGAGAACCTCCTAATAGAATGTACTTATCATCAGTATAAATTACTTCGTATATACCTGTATTCCTACAGATGCGAGTGCCTGTCAGTAATCTGTAGTATAATAAATAACATAAGAAATCAGAGGTACAGTAATGAACAGTAATTAGTTTACAAAATAGAGAAATCCTATGATTACGCCTGCTATTTACCGAGTGTATCTATACATTTACAAATCAAAAGCGTTCAGGGCGTAATTAATGGAACAGACAAGTCACCTTAAAAATCCTAGCAGGGCAGATGGAGGCGATAAGGGCAGTATTGAACGGAATGGTAAAAGCCAGCATCCATTATTTACGCTGATCCCCAAACTTTGATGAAGGGATACCTTACTAGAGGCGATTCTGGATGGTGATGACCCACGATTGCAATTGGTAAAGCGCTTTGACAAAGCTAGTCGTGACTATCACTACATACAAGAGCAAGGTGTAAGCGATGATCGTATTGAGCGTCGCTATATGCAATGTTTAGAAGAAATGATAGACAGACGGTTGGCAAGTAGAGCAAGAGGCTCGTATCTATTTAATAAGCTTGGGCTTTCACGATGTCAAATATGTCTGTTAGCCTATTATCAGGGGGACAAAAGCGTCGATTGGCCCTTGGTCAGGCTTTGTTATACCCTTGTGACTTGCTTTTATTAGATGAACCGACAAACCATTTAGATGAAGATAGCATTGAATGGCTTGAAACGTACTTGAGTAATCGACAAGGTGGTTTATTGATTAGTACTCATGATCGCTATTTTCTAGACTCTGTATGTAATGGTATTTTAGAGTTGTCGAATCGCCATATGTATGAATATGAAGGAAATTACGAAAAATTTATTGAGTTGAAAGCCGATCGTGAGGCTCGTCAGGTCGCTACAGAGGAAAAACGTCGTCAATTTTTAAAGCGTGAAATCGAATGGGTTCGCCGTGGTGCGCTTGCTCGGACTACAAAGCAAAAGGCCCGTTTACAACGGTATGAAACACTTAAAAATATGGAAAAGACGCGCCGTCCTGATCAAATGGATCCTATTGCCTTAAAAACGCGTTTAGGAAAAACTATTTTTGACATAGAGCATTTATCATTTGATTTTGATGGGCGTCCTATGATAGATGATTTTACATATCATGTGGTGCGTCATGATCGCATTGGTATTGTAGGTCCTAATGGAGTTGGTAAATCCACGTTCATGAATATTCTAGATGGCACCTATGAGCCATCGACGGGTACTATTGGGAAAGGGGAAACCGTTCGTATCGCTCATTTTAAACAGGAATTGCCTGAATTTGATGAGGATATGCGCGTTCTCGACTATATCAAAGAAGACCATTCCTATATGGCCCTTGGTGATGGTACTACATTGAGTGCAGGACAAATTCTGGAACGTTTTTTGTTTACCCCAGAATTACATGGCGTGCCTATCCGCAAACTCTCTGGTGGTGAGCGTCGTAGACTATATCTTTTAAAATTACTTATGAGTGCACCTAATGTTTTATTGCTTGATGAACCGATCAATGATTTGGATATCCCTACATTAGAGGTATTGGAAGATTTTCTTGATTCTTTCAGTGGAGTTATTATCACTGTTTGCCATGATCGATATTTCCTTGATCGTGTTGTAGATAAATTATTTGTCTTTACCGGTAATGGGCATATTGATATTGTGCATGGATCCTATTCGGATTATAAGGAAGAACATGGTGAAAGCACTAATTCTCCATTTTATATACCAGAACATCAGCCATCTACTGTAACGAATAAGAGTTCGGCATCAACAGTAGGTCCCGTTGAGGTTAGTGACGCAGATACAGATACAAATGCAAATACAGAGTTAGGGTCTGCTGATAAATCTACACCTGTTGATTTGCCCACAAAAAAAGGTCTCAATAAGGCGGAAGAGGCGGAATATGCGTCTATCATGGAGGAGCTACCAAAATTAGAACATCTTATAAAAGGCTTAGATGTTATGATTAGCCAAGCGGCTACGGATTATGAAAAAATGCAAACATTAATGGCTGAACGAGAGGGTGCACAATCTCAAATCGATGCGCTAACCGAGCGGTGGATGGAATTAGAGGAACGCTTGTAAACCTGTATTTTATGCAGTTTTCTAATACCTGTTATGCATAGGAATTACTGTCATAATCATTGATAAAAATTACGATTTGTAGTATAATTTCAGAGATTAACGATAACAACGTTACCTAAGTAGGAGGAACTACGGTAGTACGAATTTTGTATGCGTCGTACCGATTGAAGACGGCAACATTGCGTTAGTACAGGATTTATCCAAATGTAAAAACTCCTCTTTATGTCGTAAAAGCATGCGCTGTAGATATGGGTGTATTTGACTATTATGATTTAACAACTCAATGGAGATCGTCCAATTTGTATCCCGCTGTGGTCAATGCATCGATTTGTCCATTCGACTCCATCAATGAACGCTCTGAAATTGATGAAGCAAAAGCGCTATTGCTGACCCTAATAAAATCGTCGTATTTCAAACTGCACCTGCTGTCCGTCGTTGGCTTAGGTGAAGAGTTCGGTCTTGATGCGGGTACATTCGTGAAGGTACAAAATGGTAGCGGCTCTTTCGTAAATTGGGTGGCGACCTATATTTTGATACAAACTTCGGTGCTGACACTGACTATCCTCGGAGGAAGCATCTGGAATTGTCTGGAACGCGTTATCAATAGTGATGCGGTATTGCCTCAGTTCACATCTTGCTGTCCCCTGCTTGGGTTAAGTTTGCTGAAAGCATTCTATCCAGAATTTCTGCCAAACTTGTCTACTGTAAGAGTCCAATTCGTACTGCAAGCACCTAGCACAAAAACATATTTTGGCTGAAAAATGGGCCTTGATGCAAAACAAATTGTTGCTGTTGCAGTAACACCTTGTACAGCTAAGAAAATTCGAGATTCATCGTGACGAAATGAATTTCCTCTACTGAATACTAGGATGTACCAGAAATGCAGATACAGACTACTGTATTACTACACGTGAACTTGCAAAATGGTTACGTGCAGAAGAAATCAACTTTGATGACCTTGAAGATTCCGCATTCGATCCGTTGATGGGTGAAGCTCCTGGTGGTGGTATCATCTTCGGTAACACTGGTGGTGTTATGGAAGCGGCTGTACGTACGGCTTGACAAATTAGCAACTGGTGAAGATGCACCTCAAACATCGATCCCATTCGAAGCCATTCGCGGTATGGATGGTGCTCGTGAAGCAGATGTAGTCATTGGGGATAAAACATTACATGTAGCGGCTGTTCATGGTACAGGTAACTTGCGTAAGTTTATCGAACGCATGCGTGCAGAAAATATCCATTATGATTTCATTGAAGTAATGGCTTGCCGTGGCGGCTGTATCGGTGGTGGTGGTCAACCACGCGTTAAATTACCGATGGCTGATAAAGCTCGTGAAGCTCGTATTGCGTCCTTGTATACTCGCGATGCAGAGGTACAAGTGAAAGCAGCTAGTGATAATCCAGATATCCAAAAACTATATGCTGAGTTCTTTGATGGTAAACCTATGAGCCACAAAGCACATCATATGTTACATACAACATTTGTAAATCGCTCTGAAGACTTGGGCCCTAATGGTGCATGTACACCGGCTACATGCCCAACATCTGTGCCTAATTTGAAAAAAGCAGCAGAAGCAGCTAAAGCGGCGGCAGAAGCCAATAATTAAATTAAAATTAAATTTGAATAAAAATCTTGAAATTTCGCATAAAATAGCATATACTAATAACTGTAATAGATAATGGTCTGTTGAGAGAGGTATATGTAAATGACATGGGGCGGACAGAGAGCTGGTTCTGGTCGTAGACCTCGTGTGTATAAACGTGTATGTCGTTCATTCCGTTTAACCGATGAGGAATATCAAGTACTGAAACCATTAATAGAGGCTATTAGAATGCGCACTGATTTAAATAACAAAACGGCGCATCTAGTGGATTAGAGAAGTTAAATATTGACATGGCATATATATGTACATTTAAGAACATTCTTTTTGTACTCATCTAATAATAGCAAATCTTCAATTTAATATATGCTATGTGAATAAGTGAAATTAGACCTTCGAGGGTCTAATGTAATAAAAATACATTGGGGTATAGGCATTTTAGTGTTCTCGTTATAATATGAATATACAAGTAGTATAGGAGGTGTTAGCTTGTTACAAGATTTGCTATCCGAGGATAATGTGGCATTTCATTATCCTGCAGAGACCTGGGAAGATGTGATTCGTCATGGTGGTCAACTCATGGTCGATGCTGGTTTTACAGAACCTACATATATAGAGGCCATGGTTGAAGTTGTTCGAGAGATGGGGCCGTATATTGTTTTGGCACCAGGTCTGGCGATGCCACATGCACGCCCTGAAATGGGCGTTAAACAGGTCGGTACTGCACTCGTTACATTAGAAAAACCTGTCGATTTTGGTAGTCCTGAAAATGATCCTGTTTCAGTAGCTCTTTTTCTATGTGCCCCCAATAAGGATGAACATATTCAATTGCTTTCAGATATTGCAACATTATTTGAAGACGAAGAATTCCTTGATGCGGCTGCTAATTTTGAAAGTATTGAAGATGTACAAGAATTTTTATCTGAACATTTAGAAGATGCGTAATTGAGGAGGTAGACTATGATTTCCATCTTAACTGTATGCGGTAATGGCATCGGGTCTAGTTTGATGTTAAAAATGAAAATCGAAGAAATCTGTGCTGAAAATAATATTGAAGCGCAAGTAGAATCTATCGATTTTAATGCGGCTCAAGGCCGTAAGGCTGATTTGATTGTGACTGTAAAAGAATTAGCAGAGCAATTTGAAGGCAAAGAAGTAGCTATTGTTCGCAGCTATATTAATAAAAAGAAAATTAAAGAAGATATTTTAGAACGATTACAACAAATCGCTAAGTAATTCGCTAGGGAGATAATTCTATGGAAATGATATTAGAATTCTTACGAGATGTATTGAGTCAACCAGCATTATTGATTGGTATTATGTCCTGTGTAGGTCTAATCGCTTTAAAAAGACCATTTCACAAGGTGATGACCGGTACATTAAAACCTATTCTCGGTTATTTAATGCTCGCAGCTGGTGCTGGTGTTATCGTTAGTAATCTAGATCCATTGGGCAAGATGATTGAACACGGTTTCCATATTACTGGCGTAGTACCAAATAACGAAGCTATTGTGGCGGTTGCACAAAAGGTACTTGGTGTTGAAACGATGTCTATTCTCGTTGTAGGCTTATTGATGAACTTATGTATTGCTCGTTTCACTAAGTTTAAATATGTATTCCTTACAGGTCATCACAGCTTGTTTATGGCCTGCTTGATGTCTGCCGTACTTGGCACAGCTGGATTATCTGGTATTGAACTCATTCTTGTAGGTGGTTTCTTGATGGGCGCTTGGTCTGCTATTTCTCCAGCAATTGGTCAAAGTTATACATCTAAAGTTACTGATGGTGATGAAATTGCGTTAGGCCATTTTGGTAGCCTTGGTTATTATTTATCTGCTTGGGTTGCTAAATATGTAGGTAAGGCAGAAGAAAGCACCGAAGATATTGAAATTCCTGAAAAATGGGGCTTCTTGCGTGACTCTACACTATCTACTGCATTGACTATGATTGTATTCTATTTGATCGCTGCCATTGCAGCCGGTTCTGAATTTGTAGCTACCTTGTCTGGTTCTATGAGTCCATATTTATTTGCTATCATGAGTGCTATGAACTTTGCTGTTGGCGTAGCAATCGTATACTCCGGTGTACGTATGATCTTAGGCGATTTGATTCCTGCATTCCAAGGGATTGCTACAAAAAATTATTCCTAATGCAATTCCAGCAGTAGACTGTGCGGTGTTCTTTACATATGCTCCAACAGCGGTAGTATTAGGCTTTATTAGCTCCTTTATCGGTGGTATCATCGGTATGCTTATCCTCGGTGCTGTAGGTGGCGTACTTATCATTCCTGGCCTTGTACCTCATTTCTTCTGTGGTGCTACAGCAGGTATTTATGGTAATGCTACTGGCGGTCGTCGCGGTGCTGCTGTTGGTGCATTCCTTAATGGTTTGGCTATCACATTCTTACCAGCATTGGCACTACCAGTTCTTGGTCAACTTGGTTTCCAAAATACAACCTTCGGTGATGCGGACTTTGCTGTAATGGGCCTTGTACTAGGTAACGCATTTGAATGGATTGGTATGGCTGGCATTTATGGTATCGTTGTTATTGCAGCATTGGTACTTATTATTCCTAACTTTATCAAAACAAAGGGCAAAGTTATTAATTACGTAGAAGAGGATTGATGAAAACAACTGAGCAACATAGTAATGTAGTAGTTCGATATATATTCCTGACCATTGGTGCTATCAGTTTTTGTCTTGGTACAGCAGGTATCGTATTACCCGTATTGCCAACAGTTCCCTTTTATATGCTTACATTATTTTGTTTAGCACGAGGTTCTGAACGTTTTCATAGAATGTTTTTGGAATCCAGTTTATATCAAAAGACTGTTGGTGCTTATGAACGTGATAAAGCGTTAACGTTGCGGACAAAGTTGTCTATCTTAACTTCTGTTACGGCTATTATGATGATAGGGGCCTATTTTTCAAGAAATATTCCAATAGCACTTATTATCATGTCAATCGTATGGATTGCTCATATAATAGCATTAGCCTTTATAGTTAAAACCAAAAAAATAAATAATCATATGAAATTCCTCCTATTAAAACTTTTTATGGGAGGAATTTTTTTACTAGACAGAATAATCATAAAATAATCATATAGAAAATGAATGCATAAAATGGATTTTAATAAATATTACATGAATAATAACAAAAATAAATTTGACAATTAATCTCAAAAATGATTATTATTAATATATTATTTATAATATTTATATAGATGGTGATACTATGAATCCACATGCACATATGAAATCTCAGTCAGGGATGTCCATGTTGAGATATACCGTGTTTGATGGTATCGACTTGATATTCCTTGATGTAAAGCGTGAAACGATTCAATTTTATGCCCAATCACATACAAAGACCTTTGCCATCAATCACTGTGAAGAAGGTCGCATAGAATGTAAATTCTCATCTGGAGAGTATTTGTATATGGGACCAGGCGATATGTCATTAGGTTGGCATATACGGTCCGATTATCAACATGAAAATTATTTTCCTACTAAATCCTTTAAAGGAATTGTGTTATTAGTAGATGTAGAACGAGCGCAACCGGTTTTGGATACCCTTGTAACAGATACTCATATTGATTTAGCAGAGCTCGCTAATCGATTTTGTGAAAATGCAGATTTTGGTATGATGATGGAAGAAACTGAATCGGTTCGCCACATTTTTTCTAGCTTATATGCGGTGCCAGATCAAATTAAGGCACATTATTTTAAATTGAAGGTTATTGAAATCTTCTTATTACTCTCAGTGATTTCTACCGAGTCCCATGAAAGGCGCGTTAGTTACAGAAAACACCAGGTAGATACTGTAAAGAAGGTAAGTAAATATTTATCTAAGAATTTTGCAAAACGCATTACCCTTGATGATCTATCAAATGATTTTGATGTTCCAGCCTCTACCTTGAAGCGTTGCTTTAAAGGGGTATATGGGGTAACGATTCATCAATTTATAAAAGAATGTCGTATGAATGAGGCAAAACGATTGCTTCAAGATACAGATGACTCTATTTTGCAAATTGCCAATGCTGTAGGCTATGAAAATGGTAGTAAATTTACAAGTACGTTTAAAGACTCCATTGGAATGACTCCTAGTGACTTCCGCAAGATATAATTACATACTACATATCTCACTAAAAATATCAAAAACGTATAGTTTTGGTCTATTCGGAGTAGATATACAAGATACACTTTGTTAACATAAAAATGTAAATGATTTTCAATGTCATTACTGTGTTGGCAAAGTGTATTTTTATATCCCCGGAATATAGTAAACATGCTTTGTAAAATTAAATATATAGTGAGTAAATTAGGATTGTGAGGAGGCAACAGTGAATCGATGGGAACGTACAAAACGCTATTTAGTCCTATCTAGTGCAGTTGCATTATGGCTAAATGCGCCTCTAGTTGTTATGGCGGATAATGCAGCCGTTACGACAGATGTAGTTCATGTACAAGGCACATGGGCAGAGGAAGAAGCAAAATTAAATCCACAGCAAGTGCAAATCATTACCAAAAAAGAGATTGAGAAGAAGCAGGCGAAGTCCGTCGAAGATATTATATTTACCCAAACGGGTGTATCTAGAACCGTTGATGCCATGGGACGTGTAGGTGTATCTATTCGCGGTGCAGAGGCTCGTCATACATTGATTCTTGTGGATGGTCAACCAGTATTGGGGGATTTTGATAAGTATTCTGGCGCAGCGGACGAAGTACAACGGTTAGGTGCCGAAAATGTAGAACGTATCGAGGTTATTCAAGGTGCGGCTAGTGCTAAATATGGCTCTGATGCGGTGGGTGGTGTCGTTAACATCATCACTAAGAAGGCTCTTAAGAAACCAACATTGCAAGTAAATGCCGAAGGGATGCGTCGTAAGAGTGATGGCGATTTATTCCCATTCCAAAACTTTTACATTCGAGCTGATTCGGGGCAGATGGGGAAATTAAAGGTTGGCTTATCAGGTAGTAAACGGGATTTAATGCCTGTCCTTGCATCGGTTAAACGCCGTGCATCAGGTATGGGCTTTGATTATGCAAAACATAATTTTAAGCCTAATGTGCTTCGCTATTATGGTGATGCCTCTGATATTGGCTTTGTGGCAACGTATGAGGCTAATAAAAATAATAAATTTGAAATGCGTTTAAACCGATATACAGAAGATCTTGTACGGGATATTAAGCACTCTGATTCCGATTTAGAGCCACAACAACATTTCAAACGGACTGCAGGTCGCAATACGATTAATCTTTCATGGAATGCTAAAGCGGGTAAAAGCGATTGGACAGTAGAAACAAACTACTCCCGCATTAAAGAAGATGACGTAGCGCTTATCAATTATACGGGACGATCATCTTATGAAGGTTCTAATGAGTTACGATATATCGATAATATCGACCATCGTCAACTAGATGTTCGGCTCAATGCAAATACGCAGCTTAATAATAGCATCGTCTTAGTTATGGTGTTAGCTATGCTCGTGAAGAAGGTTCTGGTAGCCGATTAAAGAGTTCCCCAAATACGAGTACCATGTACATCGATCCTTGGGCGTATGATAAGAGCTTGCTTGTTGATAAGCTAGATCGTCTTGTGCGTAAAAAAGGGGATAACAGTGTTAAGGTTTATTCCCATATTCATGATTATAAATTTATAAACTCCAGTAGCGGTATGCCACAATGGGATATGGATTATGAATATTATGGTGCTGAAACGGATGCGCAAAAACCAGGCATTACATACGATGATTATGTAAATTATGGATTGTCTGAAGGGGCTATTAGCTCTTGGTCTAGTACATCCCCTAATAATCAACCGATATCCGATGACTTTAGAAACCGTTATAATGCATTAAAATCACGGTTAGAAGCTGAAAATCCAGACATGGCTAACACCCGTTCTAATATCGTAGGCGACTACTTTAAATATGGCGAGTCCAGTGATCCAGAAATGCGTAAAAAAGCGCCAAAACTGAATGGTAAGGCATTCTTAGAAGAGTATCGTAATCGCGACCAACGATTGACGACTGGTCAAGGTACGATTCGCAAGATGAATGCTTATATCTCCGATACTTGGCAAGTGAATAAGAACCTTACCTTTGTTCCTATCATTCGACTAGATAATAGTAGTTTGTTTGGTTCCAATTTATCCGCTTCCATGGGGATGACATACAATGTGAAAGGCAATCCTCATCGTCGATTTAAGGCCAATGTTGGCACTGGTTATACAGAACCTGGTATGGGCGAATTATGGTATAACTGGGAAATGTATGCGTCTAATCCGGTAGGTATTGGCGTAGCAAAACTCGGTTGGTACTGGGCTGGTAATCCAAATTTAAAACCTGAAAAATCGCTCAATATTGATATGAGCTTAGAAGGTGAAAATAAAAACACCTATGCTCGTGTTGGTGTATTCCATAACCGCATCAAGAACTATATGTCGGTTTACTTTACAGGAGAATTCCAAGATTTTGCACCATATTTGAAAGGGGATGCAAAATACCAACGTGCTCCAGATATGATTTACAGCTTTAAAAACATCGGTATGGCTGAAATCACAGGCCTTCAAGCAGAAGTACAACAAAAATTTGGTAAATATTGGTCCGGTAAATTAGGATATACCTATTTGCATGCTATTAATAAGAGCGATCCAACTATGCCTCGGCAATTATTGGATAAACCAGTGCACAAGGTAGATATTGGAGTAACCTATGACAATCCAAAAACTGGTTGGAATGGATCTATTTGGGGTGATTACTACATCAATATGCTGGATAGTAACACATTGAACAATGGTGGTAACTACTGGCCAGATATTTTATCCGGTGATGCAGGTGTGTACAAAAAGCAAGTTTACCAAAAGAAAACATTTGGCATTTGGAATTTGATGGTCCAAAAACGATTTAACAAGAATGCCATGATGTACTTTGGTATTAATAATATCTTTAATCATCGCGATGATGACCGAGCAACGCAAGAACGTGTATATCGTATTGGCGTTAATCTTAAGTTTGGTGGCGGCGATGCTAAGACTACGCCAATCGGAAAAGATGGTAATAAAGCTATTGATGCAAATGGTAGCGTAACTAATGTAGCGGTCGGTAATGAAGCAGGCGTACAAATATATCCGAAGTTGTTAAACTAACTGACTTTATTCGTCCTGATTTTGATACGACTAAGGAACGTGGCGTCACATTTATCGGAGATTATCGTGCACGCTGGATGTCTCACGACGGCACCAATCGTCCACAATCTCCATTCCGCTCTAATTCAGCCATCGGTTCTGCGAAAGCGAATATGTACGATTCTAATCGCCATAGTTTTGAACAACGCATTCGTCTTGGTCTTGATGCTCGCATTAACCCATTCACAAATCTCTCCGTTATCGGTAGCATGACCGGTATGAGCGGCGTTGATACAAGTTGGACTAAATCGGAGTCAAAAGGTTTCAATCATCAACGTCTTGATACGGTTGATCTTACAAGACATGTCAAGAAATGGGATGTTTCTGTGGGTCGTTTAAACGAACCTATGGGGGCTAGTGGATACTGGTTTGGTCAATCCTATGATGGGGTTCGTGGCGTATGGACTGGTAATGATACGCAAGTTCGCATTGGGGTAGGTAACTTTAAACATAGCACGGGTATTAGTGATTCAGCGTATACACATGTGGTACATGAAGTGATTACTAGACCTCCAACAGCAGCAGAGTTAATTGGTATTAATCGTGATGAGTATCCTTATGATATTAATAATGCTACAAAAACTGGGTCTGATGGTGAAAGCAAATCCACTGAGGATGCACCAGCACCAGATAGCCCAACAGGTATTTATGAATCTACTTATAAAGGTAAGGTAGATACAATTTACTTCTATCAACAGCTAAAAGGATTACAAGATGAATATGATGCGTATAAAGCTACGTTGAATCTAAGTTGGAGCAATCCGAATCGCGATCAAGAGATTGAAAAGGCTAATGCTAAGCTCGCAGAAACACAACAAAAACAAGCTCAAGTGATGAGCCGCTTACAAGATATTCTTACAAAGGCATACCCTACAGATATGGCTGAGAAGAAATTCTCCCTCGATATTCCATCTGGTGGTTATACAATGTATGAAATCACTAATAAGAATACAGGGGAAAAACTCTATAAGACCGGGGACATTATGTATAATGTGAACTCTTCTTTATACCCTGAATACTTAAAAGAAAAGGCTAAAGGTCTTATCGTATCTACTGATAATAAAGAGGCTTTAGTAAATCCTAAAGCCTATGTTGAAAAACATAGTGACGAAATCAATCAATCCGTAGCAGAAATTGCTAAATATAATGCTACAGATAACTGGAGCAACTATAACAATAGTGAGCTTGATGTGGTTTGGGTTAAACAGCCAGATGGCACGTTCAAACAATCTTATGATTACTATGGACAACCAGCTAGTGATTATGAGTTCACTGGTTACTTAGGTGCTAAAACATATAAATACGATAGTGGTAGTTATGTATTTAGTGATTATGATGCTAAAGATGCGATTTACAAAAAGAACTTTACAATGTCCTCCAATGATTATGGTGAAGGTAGTTCTGACTATGGTTGGGGCATGCCAAATGCATTGTTCAACTATATGTATAATCTTGAAAAGGTTGTACATGATGCAGAGTCTGAAAACAAATTACCACGTGAAGCAATTGGTAAAATCATTGGTAACATCATTCAAACAGAAGGCATTGTTCTTGAAAAAGATACAATTCCACCTATTGAAACGGCAGCGTTTGTTCAAGTGAAGAAACAAATTGGAGATCGTCTTGGCTTACAAGCATGGTACTTACGATCCTTTAATGGTAGTAAACGTACATTCTTAAATGCCAATGGTAATGGTAATGATGAACAAAGCTTCTCCAATATAGCGAATGTATTTGGTATTGGCGCTAAATACCAAATCGGTGAAAGCGCAGTACTTACTGTAGATTATGGTCAAAATAGATCGAAATTTGGACGTTATATGAACGGTAATACTGTATATGACCATGAACGTGGAACCGCAGACTTTACTGTGAAAGGTCACCAAATGGGCGGTACACCTCATTTCTGGATGGCTCGCCTCGACATTGGTCGTGCTGATATCGATATTCCTAAATCATGGAATGCGTTCATAGATTATAAATACTTCGCTCATGGCTCATTCCTCGGCGGTAATGGTACAGGTGCTGTACCGGATCGTTACCTCGATGGTATTCGCAGCTTTACATTCGGCGCTGGGTATGTACCGCGCAAGAATTTACTCCTAGAAGCATTCTATACATTCGATGCTAAGGGCACAAATAAACGAGATACTTTATATGGTAATGAAAGCTTTAAGTTAGGCGATTATGCAAGAATTCAAGGAACCTACCGGTTCTAATGTACAGTCTGTAAACAGACAGAAAGGTTTATTAGTATGGAAAATCTAAATTATGTCATTCACTTGTTTCATAGTGGCGGGATATGTAATGTATCCATTATTATTCTTGTCTCTTATGGTCATTGCAATCGCTGTAGAACGCGCTTTCTATTATCGTAAATATGCAGGGAAAAACCTATATGGTGACTCATGCGGTTAATGAGTATGCAAAATTGCAAAAAATGGGATGAAATTGAAAAAGGTAATCAAAGAAAAATCCATCCATTGCAAGTCGTATTGCTGAAGCTGGTTTGAAAAAACGGCTGCTACTGAAGAAGGTATGAAAACAGCATTCTCTGATCAAATGGGGCGTTGATGCAGTAGGTTTTCAGAAAATATATGGATTACTTAAGTGCAACCGTTACAATTTCCCCATTGTTGGGCCTACTTGGTACTGTAACAGGTATGATTGGTTCCTTTAGTATCCTCGATGCTGGTGCTGGGTGCATCTGCTATTACTGGTGGTGTAGGGGAAGCCCTTATCGCAACGGCGTCTGGCTTATGTGTAGCCATTATGGCCTTTATTGTGTATACATTCTTTAGCCATCGTTTGGACTCTATTATTAACCAAATTGAAAACATGTGTGTTAACATCATTACCGCAAAACGAGAAGGGTGGAAATAACTATGAATTTACAAAGTTTTCGTATGAAATCCAAGCCTGAATTCATGATTATCCCTATGATTGATATCATATTCTTCTTATTGGTGTTCTTCATGATGAATAGCTTACAAACAATTGCCCAAAAGGCTTTGTCTGTACAGTTGCCACAGGCTACAACCGCATCTGCACCAGCTCAATTACCGGTGGTGCTTACATTAGATGCAGAAGGTCATATAACGATTGATAATGTCCCAATGAGCATTGATGCGGCCGAGGCAATGGTAAAAGAACGAATTGCACAAAATCCGAATGCTAGCGTTATATTACAAGCGGATAAACGCTCTGCTCACGGACAAGTAGTGGCAATTATGGACATGCTTAAACAAGCTGGCGTTAAACGCTTAGCTATTGCAGCAGAACAGAAAGGATAACTATGGGATTAGGCATATCATGGAAAAAAGCAGCCATAATATCCGCCGTAGTTCATCTAATCATTCTCTTTATTGCCGTTATCTTTTTCGTAGTTGTTCCGGCTATTCAAGAGCAGGAAACCTATGAAGTCGATCTCACCCAAAGTGTGCTCGACGATGGCGGTAGTGGTCACGCTGGTGGTGGCGGCGGTGATAGGTCATCTCTATTCCCAAAACCATTGTCTGCAGATGAAGTGGCGGCAAGAACAAAGGCTGTAGTAGCGAATGTAGAACCATCTACAGCGACGGATATTCCTGATGCGGTAGATGTCCCAAGTAAGGGTAGTGAAAATACATCAAATGTATCTGGTGAAAGCGGTGGTGCCGGTAATGGTCCAGGCTCTGGTGGCGGCGAAGGTGGCGGCCATGGTACTGGTACAGGAACGGGCGTTGGTGAGGGACAGGGCGAAGGTGAAGGCTCTGGTATCGGGACAAGGGCTCTGGTGATGGTCATGGTCGAGCTCATGTCGCTTTTTGATAAACAAGGCTTTTTATAATGCTGTAAATAATCAGAAAGGTAATTCCTCAACAATACATTCGTCAACATAAAGAAGTTCATGAAACAATTTATGTATTTGTACGTATTGATACAAATGGTAATGCCGTTGAACAATATGTTAGCTCAGGTGATGATCCATTGTTGAGAGAAGAGGCTATGGCTGCGGTAAATCGTGCATTACCATATCCAAATCAAACAGGAGATGTACAACCAGTAACTGTTCCGGTACGATTTGACCTATCCGAAGGTACAGATGACGATGATTAATCATACATAATGTAAGGAGATAAATATGGGTACTATTATTTTATATTCTTCCCTCACTGGGAATACAAAAAGCGTAGCGGAGGCGATGGCCTCTGTTATGCCTGAAGGTACACCTTGTGTACCGGTAAAAGAGGCACCTACTAATCTAGCGGATTACGATACTGTATTTTTAGGTTTCTGGGTGGATCGTGGCACAGCTAATAAAGAAGCGGCTAAGTTGATTGAAACCCTTACCAATAAACATGTAGTATTCTTTGCTACACTGGGCATGTATGCCGATTCTGATCATGCTCGTGAAAGTATTGAAAAGGCATCTGCCTTATTGCCTAATAAAGAATCTCTCGTAGATGGTTTTGTATGCCAAGGCAAAATCGATCCTAAGGTTATTGAGATGATGTACAAAATGTTCCCACCAGGATCTGCTCATGGACAAAGCCCTGAACGTGATGCATTGCATAAGGCGGCAGAAACGCATCCTGATGAACAAGATTTTGCAAATGCGAAAGAATTTGCTAAATCTGTGCTTGCAAAGTTGCAAGGCTAATGAGTGAAAGGGGGAACGTATGAGTTTAGCGAGTTTTTTCGAATCGATTCCAGAAAAACAACGGAATCTGCAACTAGGATTGGCCTGTGATAATCCTATGAGTGGCGCCTTTCCTCATAAGCGCGTTGTTCATGCAGGCCTTAATGGGATTTTGATTTCACCTAAGGAATCACAAAATGTATGGGATACTGTAATGCAGTGGGGACTCCTAAAGAGGGGTCAAATGCAATGTGCTTATATTCATATTCCATTCTGCAAGACAAAATGTACGTACTGTGGGTTCTTTCAAAATGGTACAAGTCAAAGTATTGAAGATAACTATATTGATGGCCTTATTGGGGAACTTAAGCTGGCTAGTGAAAGTCCCGCGCTTAAAGGATGGTCTTATCCACGCTGTATTCATTGGCGGTGGCACACCGACATCCTTATCTCCAGCAAACTCTGAGCGCTTGTTAAAAGCGATTAAAGAATACTTACCACTAGCTAATGATTATGAGCTTACCCTAGAAGGTCGCATTCATGATTTGATTCCTGAAAATCTTGAAGTATGGATGAATAATGGCGTTAACCGTATGTCTATTGGCATCCAATCCTTTAATACTGAAGTGCGCCAAATGGTAGGTCGTTTGGATACAAAAGAAACCGTACTAGAACGGCTAGCGGCCCTAAAGGCCTATGGGCAATGTTCTGTTGTTATCGACTTGATTTACGGATTGCCTGGTCAAACAATGGAGGTTTGGGAACAAGACTTAGCCGACTTAGTAAGTTCTGGTGTAGATGGTGCTGACCTATATCAATTGAATGTATTCGATGGAAGTGATCTAAACCGCGATATTGCGAGCGGTAAGGTGCCACCAGCAGCCACAACGTCTATGCAAGGGGATATGTTTGAATTTGGTCGTAAACTACTTTAGATGCTCGTGCCTATCGTAGATTGAGTGCTGCTCACTGGAGTGCTAATAATCGTGAACGTAGCTTATACAATATTTTAGCTAAAGCAGGTGTACCAATGTTCCCATTCGGCAGCGGTGCCGGCGGTAATGTTGATGGCTATGGCATGATGCTACATCGCGCTTAAAACCATATGAAGATATGGTAAGCCGTGGCGAAAAACCATTTATGGCACTCATGAAGCAAAGTGATTTACAACCATTTGTTAATCAAGTTGTGAGCCAACTTGAACAAGGTTACTTAAATATTAATACATTAGTGGCTATGGATTCTCGTTTAGATGAATTGAATTGGTTGTATAAACTATGGGAGAAACGAGGCCTAGTTTCGTATAATGGCTTATTGTATAAATTGACATCCGCTGGTGAATTCTGGACTGTAAATATTACGCAAAGTACATTGGAGGCTATGGAATATATTTTAACTGGTAAAAATTCCTTTGCCTTAGAATCCGTAGCGGCCCAAGATACAAAGACTACATCTAAAGAAAATCCTAATCAAGAGGTACGTGGTATTGGCCAAGGTAAGGCGAATATTTCGGTACCAACCGATGAACAGACAGAAGCGCAACGTAAAGAAGCACTCATGGCAAAAGCGAAAGAAGAAATCGCTAAGAGTGGTGCCTCTGGTGAAGCAGCAAATCGCATGATTCAAGCTATGGCGAATTTGAGCGCTGATGAAATTGAATACATGATGGAACGTATGATGTCCTAATTATCACTAACAACCTCTCATATAAATAACTACAAACATTGACAGGTACGTTTTATCTTAGTATTAAAACCCTAGATTACGATCTATTCTTTAAACTGGACTATTCAGTTTAACGAGAATATATCGTGGCCTAGGGTTTACTTTTTATGTTTCGGAATGTATTCTGTACATATAGTTATATAAGGTATTAGGAGGTTAGTATGAATGCATTTCCTAACGAAGTGATAGATATAGTTGGTATTGGGGCTAGTACCTTAGATCGATTCATCGTGGTTGATCATTTTCCAACGGGGCGTGAGGTGCAAGAGGCCATCTCGTCTACTACAGATGGTGGCGGGCCGGTAGCGACTGCACTAGCCACGGCTGGTAAATATGGATCTCGGACGGTAATGATTGACCGTATTGGGGATGATATGGTTGGACGCTATATTCTAGAGGACTTTCATAAATATAATGTCAATACAGAGGGCATCCAAGTTGATGCGGATGCTAAGAGTGGAACTGCAACGATTCTTGTGAAACAGAAGACAGGGGAACGGGCTGTATTTTTTGAACGATCTACAGCGTCTGATCCAGAGTTCTTAGACAATTATCAGGGATTAATAGAAAATGCATCCATCGTGCATATCAATGGGCGCCATCGCCATTTGATGCGTACCGCTATTGATATAGCGCGACAAAGTGGTACTATTATCTCTCTAGATGGGGGTGCTCAACGATACGATGATGATATGAGGCCAATTACCGAATCATCTCATGTCGTTATTGTGGCTCGCGACTATGCAGAAAAATATACAGGGGCTACTAATTTAGAAGAGGCATGTTGCATTATTCATGACCGTGGTGCGTTAATAGCTGGTGTTACCGATGGGGCCAATGGCAGTTATTTTGTTTGGCCTGATGGAACGGCGTATCGCTGTCAACCATTCCCTCAAGCCAGTGTAGTAGATACGACTGGCGCTGGAGATAGTTTCCACGGTGCATTCTTATCGAAACTTGCTGTGTCGATTCGCCAAGAAAATGCATTGTATGGTGAGTTTATAAAGCCTATAGACATATTACAATCCCTAGACCATAAACAGTTAGAGTCTGCCGCTATTTTTGCGTCTGCTGTGTCTGCGCTCAATACACAGGGCATCGGTGGGCGTAGTGCGTTACCATCGTTAAAATCAGTATGCAACCTAGCTGGATTGGAGTAGACCTATGTGGCAAAAACATAAACCGCATCATATGCAACGATATATGCAACAGAATCCATATCGATTGCTAGCACTTAGCTTTTTAGCGGTCATGACGGTGGGAACTCTTCTTCTTATGTTGCCTATAGCCAGTACACAAGGACAAGGTACAGCCCTTGTTGATGCAGCTTTCACTGCTGTATCTTGTGTATCCGTAACGGGACTCACTACTGTAGATACTTATTATCACTGGTCCTTGTTTGGTAAGATTGTTATGGTCATCCTTATCCAATTAGGTGGACTTGGCATTGTATGCTTTACAACCATTATTGCCGTACTATTGGGAAAACGGGTAGGCCTTAAGAATCGCTTATTACTTTCAGAAGACGTAGGTCAAGATGGGATGGCGGGTCTTCTCCATGTAACGAAAAAATTAACTATTTATACATTAGCCATTGAATGTATAGGCGGAATTTTGTATGCTATTCAACTACATCCATATATAGGTGATGATTCACTCTATATAGGATTTATGCAAGCCATTTCTACATTTTGTAATGCAGGATTTATATTTTTTGACAATAATCTGCCCTATAAAATGGTAGGTGATGTATTATTTAATATTAATACGATAGCCCTTAATTATTATCGGTGGTTTTGGTTATTTAGCAGCTTTTTGATATATGGTCCCATCGCAAGGTGAGACGCTTCGCAGATTTAAAACTGCATACCAAAAACTTATGCTTATCGGTACGACTCTATTGATTGTCCTAGGGAGTTATTATAATCCTCGGTGTAGAATGGGCTAATCCAAAGACCTTTGGCCCGCTGCCTATGTGGGATAAGGTAATGGCTGCCATCTTTCAATCTGTAACACCACGTACAGCGGGGATAGCTACTGTCGATTATGGTCAACTGCATCCCTATCACACTGTTTGTCAGTATTATCCTCATGTTTATTGGGGCTGGTCCAAACTCTACGGGCGGTGGCGTTAAAATCAGTACCGTTATGGTTGCCATCTTAGCATCGTGTACATTGTTCAACAACCGCTCAGACGTAGAGGTTTTCGGCCGACGCATATCTATGGTTACCGTTCTTAAGGCGAATGGGATTATATTCCTTTCCCTATTATTGGTATTGTTAGCTACGTGCTATTTAGCATGGGATGAGCCGTTCGATTTTATCCGATTGCTCTTTGAGGTTACGTCCGCATTTGGTACAGTGGGCCTTACGACGGGAATTACGCCTGATTTATCTGAAAGCAGTAAATGGGTTCTTATTTTGGTCATGTTTACAGGCCGTGTGGGTGTCATGACCGTCATTGGAACTTGGGCGTTAAGGACAAAGCCGAATAAGCCGATTTCTTATGCAGAAGAGAATGTAATGTTATAACGATAGATGACAATACATCTAAAAGAGGTACATAATGAAACAAAAAACAATAGCTGTTATAGGTCTTGGTAGCTTCGGTACGACCGTTGCCAAGATGTTGGCATCCATGAATCATGAGGTGCTAGGGCGTAGATATCAATCCAGATGTTGTACAAAAAATATCTCCCTATCTTACACATGCCATCGTAGCGGACACTACTGATGAAGAGGCGATTAAAGCATTGGCATTAAGTCAATTTGATATGGTCATTGTAGCCATTGGTGGAAATATCCAAGCTAATTTGATGACATCTATGCTTCTCAAGGAAATGCATATCCCTAAGGTTGTGTGTAAGGCAGAAAATAGCCTGCAAGGTAAAATGCTTAAAAAAATCGGCGTAGATCAGGTTATTTATCCTGAGTATGATATGGCGTTGCGACTTGTTCAATCGTTGACGAGAGAACATGTGATGGACTATTTACAACTATCTAAAAATATTAGCCTCATTGAAATCAAAATGCCGTCGTTCATGGTCGGCCGTTGTTTAAAAGATTCTAAATTGCGTGAGCAATATAATCTTAATGCCGTAGGGGTTAGAAGAAGTACAGGCCTCGATGTGCCACCGGACCCAACAGCTATACTTTCAGAAAACGACAAATTACTCGTAATTGGGAATAATTCTGATTTAGATGAGTTAACTAAGTAGTTAGTATACGAAAGAAATATAATTACATCGAAAAAACATGATATAATAGAATTGAATTCAGTATAGGTCATACGTATTTGTATGGCCTTTTTAGATAGAAATGAAGGATAGTATGACAGAAGAACAATATATAACGGCTCTCAAAAACAATCCCCATGGCGTACGCAATATCCCTAATCCTACAGAGGAAATGCAGTTAGTCTGTGTGGAACAGAATGGGATGCTATTACAGTACATTAAAAATCCTACTGATCGAGTGATTGAAACTGCGTTAGCACAGTCGCCACGGGCCATTCAATATGTGGACAATCCAAGTGACGAATTATTGATTTCATTAGTCAAACAAGATTGGGCGGTACTTGAGTATATTCAACATCCATCAGATGATGTGGTTCGCATTGCCTTAGACCAATCGGGCTGGGCCATTCGATATATTACAAATCCATCAGAGGAATTACAGTTAAGGGCTGTAGAAACACAATATGATGCATTGCAATATATTGCCAATCCATCAGAGCGGGTTCAAATGGCGGCTGTAAAATCTAATTATTTATCATTGCGCTATATCCAGAATCCGACATTGGACATTTTGAAAGCCGCCGTGTTACAAGATCCGCAGGCTATGCGTCAAATTACGAACCTAGATTTAGATACAGTGGTAGAGCTATTGAAGGTTTCTACATTGATACTTGGGTATGTACCGAAAACAAACTAGGATTGACTGTCGATATGGTTCGACAAATTATAACTGAAATGATTGCAAATCCTGCTGTAGAAGATCGCTATGTGCGAGAAATCGTAAGCAATCCTGCCATTGGTGGACGCCAATCAACATGGCCCATCGATGTATTGTCATTAGTTGATGTATACGGATCTATAGAGGCAAAGAAAATTGCTATTGATCAGTATTTACTATATTAATTAAGAAGGAGTCGTAATGAATTTTACAGATACAATGGCTAGTGTGGAATTGGTACTAGCCGCTAATCAAGTACCATTGCTCGTCGGTGAAACGGGGATTGGTAAAACATCGCTAGCAACGCGCGTAGCAGAGGTCTCATGATTGGGAACTCGTCACCATTGATGGCAATCTTTTAAAAGAAGGCGAAATAGGCGGTTTGCCTACGGTGGAAACAGTATCTCATAAAGATAGTAATGGGGCGGTTAAAGAAATAAAGACCACCGTGTATGCCGTTCATCATACATTGGAACATGTGTCACGAGCTGTTAATGCAGGTCGACATGTATTGCTGTTTATCGATGAAATTAATCGTGCAGAGCATGCGGTACAACAAGAGTTGATGAATTTGATTTTGAATCGAGAAATCAATGGATTTGCTTTGAGCGATGATGTGCGCATCATTGCGGCTATGAACCCAGAGGATTCCTTTGACTACCAAACGATTGATATGGATCCAGCCCAACAAAACCGTTTCGTATGGCTTTATATGGAAGCGGATTATATGCAGTGGATTGACTGGGCTATTTCTGTAGGTATTGAAGATAAGGTGGTGGAATTTATCTCCTTTTATCCAGATTATTTAAATCAACGTCACGAAGATGACATCGATGCTACACCGCGTTCCTTTGAACGGATATCTCATATTTATGGTATCTATAAGGAAGGTGGTTATAGCCGTGAAGTATTCCAAAATGTTATCCGTGGTAATGTGGGTAAACTCATTGCGGAGGCCTTTGTTAATTTCGTTGAAACTGAACAAGAGCCATTGATTTCCTTTGATGATGTGTTAGAGGCTGTGCATAAACCGGGTGCCATTATGTCCTTGCAAGAACGTGTTAATGGTGAAAGTCCTACTCGCCTCTATGTTTCTGCGAAAAATATGTTGTATCGTTTGAATCGTAATAGTAATGCCGAAGAAGTTCATTACTTTATTGAGTTCATCACATTGTATCCAGGTGATTTGCGCATTGCTGTTATGAAAGATTTACGCAACGCATATGCTCATGTGTATAGCTATGCTATTGAGGATGAGCTCTTTATTGAAACGTTTTTTGAAGCCAATCGTTAATTGTGAAAGTGCAAATGACAGGTAGAAATTATGAATCGAAATTTAGATAAAGACGATATTCGGGATGCGTCTGACCTGCTCACTCATATAGACGGATGGGAGAAGACTGGACGCTACGATGAACAGGCTATCAAGGAACTCGATCGCTGGCATAGAAAGCGAAATCAGATTGCTCGTGATGCGGATGCTTTGTATGAGCAAGTATATGCGCGTTATCAAGCGTATGTAGATGAACATCCAGTGCATAAACAACAGGCAGAAGATATTGCTGTAGATATGGTGAATCACAATATGTCGGATAGTCATATTGGCACGATAGGCAAGGGATTAACGGAACTGTATGAGGGCGAAGGCACAGATCTCGATGTGTTGACACAACACGTACTAGCCGATGGCTATGAACAACGGTTATGGCATATCTTGCATGATGTAAATAGTTTATTGCTTGACGAGGATCAATTCTTTGGCTATTTTTATCTACAAATGACGCATCGTGTACGCTTAGATATGACCAGCGCTTTTGGTGTTAACCTCAAACACGGTGGCTATGTGCTATATGTGAATCCTTTCATTATGTTACGACAACCGCCGGATGTTATGAAAGATGGTATTAAGCGAGAAATATTACATGTTATATCCGCTCATTTGATGCGGGTCAAAGAACTTAGTCAACGGTTTAATAAAAAAGCTGTTCACATGGCTATGGACATGGTTGTAAACGATTATTTAGAACATGTAGACCGCGATGCTATAACCGTTGCCAATGTAAATGCAAGATATGGACTTTTACTAAAGCGATTCCGCACATTGGAGTACTACGCAAAGGCTATTGATAAGGCGATGCAGGAAACCGGATCTTTTTATAGCTGTCGAGGATTCCAGTCAAATCATAGCAATGGAGTTTAATGCTGATTCAAGCCATGATATTTGGGATGAGTCCGATGCTATCGATACAGAGACGATGGATAAAATTACGGAACGCTATATCAACGAAGCATCAAAAGGGGATATGGAAGGCTATGTAAAAAGCCTTATCGATACATTCCAAAAGACGCGCCGCTCCTTGCCTTGGTATTTTTATCTTAAAAAGTTGATGGGCAAGGTGGCTAGCGGACATAAAAAAACGACGATGCGTCGCAATCGTCGTCAACCTGAGCGTCTGGAATTATCTGGCACATTACGCCAACATAAGGCGAAATGTGTGGGTAGCCCTCGATATGAGCGGTAGTATTACAGATGCGGAATTTACCAATGCGTTAGAACAAGTATTACAAATCGTACATGCCTATAATCATCGCATTACCATTGTAGAATGTGATAACGAAGTACGTCGTACCTATACAATGGAAACTGTAAAAGATGTAAAACCACGCCTTGATGTGCGCGGGTCAACCGCTTTTTCACCCGTATTTTCCTTAGCCAATCAACATCACGTAGACTTACTCGTATACTTTACAGATGGAAAAGGCGAAGATCGCCTTCGCGAAGCTCCAAAAAGGGATACAAAGTACTTTGGGTCCTCACGGGACTCTGAACCTAAACTATCCTTTGCATAATCCGCACGGCATAGTTCGTGAAATGGGCTATGTAGCCGTTGACGAAACACAAGACATCGACGAATTCGTGAGAATGAGCAGTCGGTCGGGGTTTTCCATGGCGAATCAAGAGTAATCATTGCTTAACAATCTTAACTAGACCATATTATTTACGGCAGAGGGAGGTGTGGGTGTCTAAAATCTTCCACCGGCTATTTCCTTCCCCCTTCGGGGCTCAGGCCAAAGTCAGATTTTAGACACCCACACCTCCCTTTTGAACGTAGATGATATTTGTTCCATTAAGATTGTTAAGCAATTGATAAGTAAATCTTATCAAAAATAATAATATAATGCAATCTTAAAATTTTACTCAAAAATGTGATGAATTTTTCTTTATTTTAAAGATGTTGTTCTTGATTTTAATATTCAGGGATTGATAAGATTAATGCATGTATTAACTATAAGTGTTTATAATGGATTATTTTAAGTTTATTTAGGGGAATGTTATGAACAAAATTTTTAAAGTGGTTTGGAATGAAAAAAAAGGATGCAATGTAGTTACATCTGAGAAGGGGAAAAGTACATGTCGTTTTCGAGGGTCTGCTAGATTAGCGGCAATGGCTATATTAGGTTTAACTGTAATCACTAGTGGTATGAATACCGCTAGTGCAGAAGGGGCGACTACTACAGTTGGTACAATTGAAGTTAAGACCTCAAATAATCTTACATTTGGCGGAGGTATTTTACTGCCTGGTACAAGTTTAACAGCTATGGATTCTAGTACATATTCAATTTCTGGTACAATTGCAAACCCTACAAGTATGGCATTTAATGGGAGTACGAATACGACTGCTTATATATATGCAAATGGTCAGTTAATTCCAGAAACATTCCTTTGTAGCAAATGGTACAGAGCAAGCAACATCTACTCGTAATATTACTAAAATGTGGAATGATAGTGGCACTGTTGATAGTAATGGAAACTATATTCATGCTACAAGTCCAGTTAAAAAAGCTGCTCAAATTTCTCCAGTAGAAACTAAACAAACCGTAATTTCTTCTCCTGGTAATGCTAATAAAGGTACAATCAAGACAGAGGTTCTTGGAACCAAAACTACTACGACTACGGGTAAAACTGTAACTATTAGTAAACTGTCAGACAATTTAGCATTTGCAAATATTGGAGGCCTTGCTGAAGCTGGTGCAAGTACTATGGCATCTTATGATTTAATGCTTGATGATATCACGCAAGCTGCATTAAATGAACATGCAAAAGCCATCAACACTTTAACAGAGCTTGCGGTAGATGCTCAAAATGATAAGCAAACAGCTTTTGTAGATGCTAATGGTAATAAAGTTGTAAAAACAACGGACTCTACTGGTACAACAGAGGGGTATTATTTAGAAAGTGATATTGATCCTGCTACAGGTAAGGCAAGAGTTGGTGCCAGTACAGTTGCTCACTCCGATATTCATGTAAGTCTATTAGATGCATCTGGATCTACGACTACTCCTACAAAATTGAGTAACGTTGCTAATGGCAAAGTTGCTGCTAATAGTAAAGAGGCAGTCAATGGTGGTCAATTATTTGATGTGAAAACAACAGCAGATGCTGCTAATACTGCAGTTACTACAAAAGGGATCAAATTCGATGGTGATACAGGTACAACTATCACTCGCAAACTAGACGAAACATTAAATATCAAAGGGAATACAGCAACTAGTGCTGTATTAACAGATGGTAACATTGGTGTAGTTTCTGATGGTACAGATACATTGTTAGTAAAATTAGCACAAAAGATTAATCTTGGTACCGCTGGTTCTGTTACAATGGGTAATACTGCCATTAGTAATGATGGTGTAACTTCAAAGACGCTGCAGGCAATACAACAATTGTAAATAGTTCTGGTGTATCTTTCAAAGATAGCACTAATACTGCAACGGGTCCTAGTATTACAAAAGACGGTATCAATGCGGGTAATAAAACGATTAGCAATGTAGCTACAGCCGTTAATGGTACAGATGCAGTTAATAAAGCGCAATTAGACGCGGCGATTGCAGGAATCCCTACAACGGGAGGAGCGACTACACTTAAGACTGCAGCAGATAACAGTACCACAGGAACCGTAGCATTAGCAACCCAATCTCTTGCTGTTAATGGTACTGCTAATTATGTAACAACGACTGCAAATGGTAATGCCATTACCGTTGATTTAGCACAATCTATCAAAGATAAAATTAATACAGCCGCTACTGTAGCTGGCAATGGTAAAGATGGTCGAGATGGTTCTAATGGTACAGCAGGAGCCTCTATCACTGGGCCAACAGGCAAAGATGGATTAAATGGTAAAGATTTAACGGATAAAACGAATGCTATTCGTAATGGCGAAGCTGGCATTATCGTGTACACAAATGATGCTGGTGAGCGTTTAGTAAAAGCCAATGATGGGAAATACTACAAAGCAGCTGAGGTAAATGCAGACGGCACAACTGTAGCAGGTGCAACGGCTGTAACTAACCCAGTAGCCAGCCTTGTAAATCCAGATGGTACAACGACTGGTGGTACAACTAAACTAACTAACGTTGCTGATGGCACAGTTGCTGCTAATAGTAAAGATGCAGTCAATGGTGGTCAATTATTTGATGTAAAAACAACAGCAGACGCTGCCAATACTGCAGTTACTACCAAAGGAATCAAATTCGATGGTGATACAGGTACAACTATCACTCGCAAACTAGACGAAACATTAAATATCAAAGGGAATACAGCAACTAGTGCTGTATTAACAGATGGTAACATTGGTGTAGTTTCTGATGGTACAGATACATTGTTAGTAAAATTAGCACAAAAGATTAATCTTGGTACCGCTGGTTCTGTTACAATGGGCAATACTGCCATTAGTAACGCTGGTGTAACCTCAAAAGACGCTGCTGGTAATACAACAGTTGTCAATGGTTCTGGTGTATCTTTCAAAGATAGTACTGATGCTGCAACGGGTCCTAGCATTACAAAAGACGGTATCAATGCGGGTAATAAAACAATTAGCAATGTAGCCACAGCCGTTAATGGTACAGAGGCCGTTAATAAAGCGCAATTAGACGCGGCGATTGCAGGAATCCCTACAACGGGAGGAGCGACTACACTTAAGACTGCAGCAGATAACAGTACCACAGGAACCGTAGCATTAGCAACCCAATCTCTTGCTGTTAATGGTACTGCTAATTATGTAACAACGACTGCAAATGGTAATGCCATTACCGTTGATTTAGCACAATCTATCAAAGATAAAATTAATACAGCTGCTACTGTAGCTGGCAATGGTAAAGATGGTCGAGATGGTTCTAATGGTACAGCAGGAGCCTCTATCACTGGAGCAACAGGCAAAGATGGATTAAATGGTAAAGATTTAACGGATAAAACAAATGCTATTCGTAATGGCGAAGCTGGCATTATCGTGTACACAAATGATGCTGGTGAGCGTTTAGTAAAAGCCAATGATGGGAAATACTACAAAGCAGCTGAGGTAAATGCAGACGGCACAACTGTAGCAGGTGCAACGGCTGTAACTAACCCAGTAGCCAGCCTTGTAAATCCAGATGGTACAACGACTGGTTCTACAACTAAACTAACTAACGTTGCTGATGGCACAGTTGCTGCTAATAGTAAAGATGCAGTCAATGGTGGTCAATTATTTGATGTAAAAACAACAGCAGACGCTGCCAATACTGCAGTTACTACCAAAGGAATCAAATTCGATGGTGATACAGGTACAACTATCACTCGCAAACTAGACGAAACATTAAATATCAAAGGGAATACAGCAACTAGTGCTGTATTAACAGATGGTAACATTGGTGTAGTTTCTGATGGTACAGATACATTGTTAGTAAAATTAGCACAAAAGATTAATCTTGGTACTGCTGGTTCTGTTACAATGGGCAATACTGCCATTAGTAACGCTGGTGTAACCTCAAAAGACGCTGCTGGTAATACAACAGTTGTCAATGGTTCTGGTGTATCTTTCAAAGATAGTACTGATGCTGCAACGGGTCCTAGCATTACAAAAGACGGTATCAATGCGGGTAATAAAACAATTAGCAATGTAGCCACAGCCGTTAATGGTACAGAGGCCGTTAATAAAGCGCAATTAGACGCGGCTATTGCAGGAATCCCTACAACGGGAGGAGCGACTACACTTAAGACTGCAGCAGATAACAGTACCACAGGAACCGTAGCATTAGCAACCCAATCTCTTGCTGTTAATGGTACTGCTAATTATGTAACAACGACTGCAAATGGTAATGCCATTACCGTTGATTTAGCACAATCTATCAAAGATAAAATTAATACAGCTGCTACTGTAGCTGGCAATGGTAAAGATGGTCGAGATGGTTCTAATGGTACAGCAGGAGCCTCTATCACTGGAGCAACAGGCAAAGATGGATTAAATGGTAAAGATTTAACGGATAAAACAAATGCTATTCGTAATGGCGAAGCTGGCATTATCGTGTACACAAATGATGCTGGTGAGCGTTTAGTAAAAGCCAATGATGGGAAATACTACAAAGCGGCTGAGGTAAATGCAGACGGTACAACTGTAGCAGGTGCAACGGCTGTAACTAACCCAGTAGCCAGCCTTGTAAATCCAGATGGTACAACAACTGGTGGTACAACTAAATTAACTAACGTTGCTGATGGTACAGTTGCTGCTAATAGTAAAGAGGCAGTCAATGGTGGTCAATTATTTGATGTAAAGCAAAATATTACTAATTTGACTAATACTGTTAATAGTGGATTGACTTTTAAAGGAGATACTGGCACACAATTCAACCGTGCATTAGGTACGACTGTTAATGTAGTTGGTGGTACAACTGGTAATGGCACAACTAACAATGTTGTGGTAACTGCAAATGGTACAGATACATTAACTGTTAAATTAGCTGAAAATATTGATCTTGGCACTAATGGTTCTGTTACAACTGGTAAGACTAAAATCAGCAATGCTGGTCTCACATCTAAAGATGCTGCTGGTAATACAACTGTAGTAAATGGTTCTGGCCTATCTTTCACCGATAACACGGGTACTGCTACTGGTCCTAGCATTACAAAAGATGGTATCAATGCGGGTAATAAAACAATTAGCAATGTAGCTACAGCTGTTAATGGTACTGATGCAGTTAACTTGACTCAAGTACGAAATATGATCTCTGGTATCGGTGGTGGTGCACATAGTAAAGTTACTGCAGGTAATAATATCAAAGTTACGGAATCACTAGATACAGCTACAAATGGTAAAGTATTTAATGTTGCACTTAAAGATTCAATCTCTGTTACAAATGTAACGACTACAGATGCAGCTGGTAACACAACTGTAACTAATGGTAATGGTGTAACTATCACTGGCGCTTCTAGTCCTACAAGCCCTGGTAAGACTGTATCCTTGACTACTGATGGCTTGAATAATGGAGGTAACCAAATCCATAATGTAGCACCTGGTACATCTGCTACTGATGCAGCAACTGTAGGTCAAGTACAAGCTACTTTGAGTGGTGTAAACAGTGCGTTTAATGGTTTGGATAGCAAATAAATACAACTGGTGCAAATGCGGCAGCATTGGCTGGTTTGAAACCACTTCAATACGATCCATTGGAACCAACTCAAATCATGGCTGCATATGGTCATTATCATAATAAATCTGCTGTAGCAGTTGGTGTGGCTCACTTCACTGATGAAAGCACTATGTTCCACGCTGGTGTAACTCTTGATGATCAAAATAACATGTTCAATGTTGGAGTAACTAAAAAAGTGGGTTCCTCCACCGCTAAAAAAGAAATTCCTGAACGTTATAAAGGTGGTCCAATTAGCTCTATATACGTAATGAATGATGAAATTACTGCATTGAAAGAAGAAAATGCAAGAATTAAACAAGAAAATGAAGATACTAAAGCTAAATTGGCAATGGTTATGGCAAAATTAGGTTTATAATCTGAAAGAAAGTACGTATATACGATGTATTTAGTCAGCAACAAGATTATTTACAATTAATATATGGGCGTTCATTCTACGAGTCTTCTTTGGCACCAATCATATCTATGGTTGGTGCCATTCTTTTTTGTTCTATAGTGATAAGCAGAAAGGAGACATCTACTTTCGAAATCTGACTTTGGCCTGAGCCCCGAAGGGGCGAAGAAAAAGCCGGTGGAAGATTTCGGAAGTAGATGTCTCCTTGTGTTTTATACTTGATTAGCTATTTAATTCAATAGAAGAACCTGGATCAATAATAACCGCAGTTTGGTTGTATTTGCCTTCTACTAGGCTTGTGAATACAGCTGGTTCGCGGTCGATAACAGGCCATGTTTTGTAGTGGATTGGGATGGAGATGCGAGCTTTTACATAGCTAGCTGCAAGGGCTGCATCTTCAACGCCCATTGTGTAGTTATCGCCGATAGGGAGAAGTGCGTAGTCGATATCGCCAAAGCGGTTTAATAGTTTCATGTCGCTAAAGAGGGCGGTGTCGCCTGCAAAGTATACGATGTCGCCAAAGAAGTTGACGATGCAACCTGCTGCGTGACCACCTGGTACGCCAGCGCCATGGAATGCAGGAACGATACGAACGGAACCAAATTCAAAGTCATATTTGCCGCCAAGGTGCATCGCGTGTGTACGGCAACCTGCAGCAGCTGCTTTGCCAGCAACTTCAGCTGTAGAGATTACGAGCGCATCATTAGCTTTAGCGATGAACTCAGTGTCGCCGTAGTGATCATCGTGACCGTGGCTGACGAAGATGTATTGGCATTTAATATCTTCTTTTTTTGCGATGTCCCATGTATTGCCTGTTAAAAATGGGTCGAAAATCATGGATACGTCACCGTTTGTTAACATAAAGCACGCATGGCCGAAATAAGTTAATTTTGTTTTCATAGGAACACTTCCTTCCTCATATATACTAATTTAATTATATTGTATAATAGAAATGGAAAAAGTAAAACTATTGATGTACATTTATACATAAAATAAGGAAATATTATGGAATTAACACATTTTGATGAACAAGGTAATGCGTGGATGGTGGATGTTTCGGAGAAGGACCATACGCATCGTATTGCGGTAGCAGAAGGTTTTATCGCCATTAATGATGCCATTTTTGAGCGCATTCAAGGTGGGACGATGAAGAAGGGGGATGTTTTATCCGTTGCTCAATTGGCTGCTATTATGGGGGCTAAACAAACGAGTAATCTCATTCCGTTGTGCCATCCTTTGATGCTTACGAAGGTAGAGGTTCATTGTCACCTTGTTGATGGTGAAAGTTTAGCTTTCACAACGGATACACATAATAAAGCGGTTAAAATTACGGCTACGGTTAAGACAACGGGGCAAACGGGTGTTGAAATGGAGGCCCTTACAGCTGTTCAAGTGGGCCTTCTTACGGTATATGATATGTGCAAGGCCATTGATAAAGGCATGATTATGGGGCCTACGTATCTCGTTGAAAAAGATGGGGGCAAGAGCGGCCATTTTATTCGAAGTAGCAGTAAATAATCTTAGTGGTGTAGGGCTATTTGTGTCCCACCTAGGAAAAATAGAATTCACTACTTGAATACGTACTTTAGATTAGGTAGAATAATATAGATATAAGAATAGAGGGAATAATATGGAAATTGTATTATATGAACCGGAGATTCCTGGTAATACCGGTAATATTGCACGCCTTTGTGCGGCAAACCATATGACCTTGCATCTCATCAAAGCCATTGGGGTTTTTCCATTGATGACAAGCACGTTAAACGGGCGGGCCTTGATTATTGGCATTTGGTAGATGTACAGGTACATGAAAATATAGAAGAACTATATGCGAAATATCCTGATCGTCGTTATTTTTTTATGCTACTACAAAGGCAAAACATGTGCATTCTGATGTGAAGTTTGAAATCGGGGATATGCTCGTGTTTGGTCCTGAAACTAGAGGTTTACCTGAAAGTTTATTAGAAGGTAATGAAGAAACGTGCATTCGCATTCCTATGGTGGAAGAGGCGCGGTCTTTAAACCTTTCTAATTCTGTGGCTATTATTGCCTATGAGGCTATGCGTCAATTGGATTATCCAGATTTGAAAAGAAGTTGGCAATTGGATTAGCTATAAGTAAAAATAATGTATGATGTTTCGTGAGACTTAGCTTTCACAAAGAATAGTGTATGCAATAGGGGGAATGAATATGAATTACGATAAAGCTCATGATTTAGCACACGCAATGCGTGAATCTGAAGAGTATAAAGAGTTGATGCAAGCGCAAGAGGCTGTGAAAGCTGACGCAGAAGCAACTGCATTGGTGCGCACATTTATGGCTCAACAAATGCAATGGGAATATGCTAAGTTGTCCGGCGCGCCTGAAGCAGATGATTTGCAAAAGAAACAAGAGGAATTGATGCCTCAAATTCAAGCCAATACGGCAGCTGCTAATTATTTGCAAGCGCAAATGCGTTGGAGCCAAGTATCTAATGATATTTACAAAATCATTAGCGAACCAATCACTGAGGGGATGAAAGTGTTAGATCATGGGGAAAAACAACAACCACAACATTAAGGCCCTACAAACGGCTTTATTAAAAGAATTACCAAGTACACGTGTACGAGAAGAGGAGTACTTGCGTCATCATACGACCTTTAAAATCGGCGGTCCTGCTGATTTGTTCGTTGAGCCTACAACGATGGCTGAATTGAGCTTTGCGCTTCGCACCATTCACGAGTTTGATGTGCCTGTTACCATTATTGGTTGCGGATCCAATATTCTCGTGAAGGATGGTGGCATTCGCGGTGCTGTTGTATCTGTTCGACATATGACACAAATTATGGACTGCAATGATAACGTATTGTGTATCGGTTCTGGGTATATGTTGAAAGACGCTTCTGAGTTCGCATGGGAAAATGGCTTGACTGGCCTAGAGTTTGCCATCGGTATTCCTGGCACATTAGGGGGTGCCGTGTTTATGAATGCTGGCGCTTATGATGGGGAAATGAGCCATGTCGTTACAGCTGTTCGAGCTGTAGATTTTCAAGGCAATATCAAAGAATACGATGCATCGCATTTAGATTTTGGGTATCGTCATAGTGTATTCCATGATAATCATGAGGTTATTGGCGAAGTGATTATGACGCTTAAACCAGGCGATAAAAATGTTATCAAGGCTAGAATGGATGAGCTTACAGAGAAACGCGAGTCCAAACAGCCTTTAGAATTTGCTAGTGCTGGATCCACCTTTAAACGCCCACCAGGGTATTTTGCAGGAACCTTGATTGAACAAACAGGCCTTAAGGGATTATCCGTAGGAGATGCGCAAGTATCCCATAAGCATGCGGGCTTTGTTATCAATACAGGCAGTGCTAGTGCGAAGGATGTACTCGATTTAATTGCTGAAGTACAACGTCGCGTATATGACCAACATGGTGTGCATCTTGAACCAGAAGTACGTATGATTGGTGAAGATTAATACAAACTAAATACTCATACAAGATTTCTTATGAACCGTTATCCTTTTTTAGGTATGATGAATTCATAAGAAATCTTTTTTTATAGTGTTTTCTTTGACATGATTGAATTAGTTACGTTATAATTAAGTGTTGCCAATTTTGGGAATATACCTATATAGCGACTTTCACAAGCGTTATATGATATAGAATATACTAAAGGAATTAAAGGGAGGATCTTATGATTCGCGAAAATCTTCGTAATGTAGCGATTATCGCCCACGTTGACCATGGTAAAACTACTTTGGTGGACGCATTATTAAAACAAAGCCATGTGTTCCGTGAAAATGAAAAGGTAGCAGAACGCGTAATGGACTCCAATGATTTGGAACGTGAACGTGGTATTACTATCTTGTCTAAAAACACTGCAGTTATGCATGATGGCATCAAAATCAACATCGTTGATACTCCAGGCCATGCTGACTTCGGCGGTGAAGTAGAACGTGTACTTAACATGGTTGACGGCGTATTGCTTCTCGTAGACGCTACGAAGGTCCAATGCCTCAAACTAAATATGTTTTTGCGTAAAAGCATTAGAACAAAAATTGAAACCAATCGTTGTTATCAACAAAATTGACCGTCCTGACCAACGTGTTAAAGAGGTTGAAGATGAAGTTCTTGAATTGTTCATGGAACTTGAAGCTGATGATGACCAACTAGATTTCCCTGTAGTATACGCATCTGCTCGTGCTGGTGTGGCTAAAACTAACTGGGATGACGAAGCTGTAAATATGGAACCATTGTTTGAAACATTGATTAAAGAAATTCCTGCACCACAAGGTGATTTGGAAGGTCCTCTTCAATTCATGGTTACTACACTTGATTACGATAACTTCATCGGTAAAATCGCAGTAGGCCGTATCGTTCGCGGTAAAATGAAAACTAACCAACAAGTAGCTATCATGACTGGTGAAAGCACTCGTAAAGCGAAAATTGGCCGCGTATATACATATAATGGCTTGAATCGTGTTGAAACTGACGAAGCTGAAATGGGCGATATCATTGCATTCGCTGGTATCGACGATATCAATATCGGCGAAACTGTAGCAGATGCTGAAAATCCTGAAGCATTACCATCCATCTCCATCGACGAACCAACATTGTCCATGGTATTCTCCGTAAACAACTCTCCATTCGCAGGTCGCGAAGGTGAATTCGTTACATCCCGTCACCTACGTGATCGTTTGTTCCGCGAAGTAGAAACTAACGTTTCTATGAAGGTGGAAGAAACTGATTCTGCAGATGCTTTCAAAGTATCTGGCCGTGGCGAATTGCATTTGGCTGTATTAATCGAAACTATGCGTCGTGAAGGTTATGAATTACAAGTAGGTAAACCTCGCGTAATTTTCAAAACTATTAACGACAAATTGTGCGAACCATTAGAAGCTTTGACTATCGATGTACCTCAAGAATTCATGGGTACTGTAATGGAAAATCTTGGTCAACGTAAAGCTGAATTGACTAACATGGTTGAGTTAGCTGGTTACCTTCGCATGGAATTCGTAATTCCCTGCACGTGGTTTCGATCGGTTTCCGTGCACAATCTTTAACAGCTACAAAAGGTAATGGTATCATGAACCATGTATTCCATGGTTATGCACCATACAAAGGTGAAATTCCTTCCCGTACACGCGGTGCCTTGGTAGCATTTGAAAATGGCGAAACTACACCATATGGCTTGAACTCTGTTCAAGATCGCGGTACATTGTTCGTTGGTCCTAACCAAGACGTGTATGCAGGCCAAGTTATCGGTGAAAACACTCGTGAACTTGATATGGATGTTAACCCATGTAAGAAAAAACACGTTACTAACATGCGTTCTAGCTCCTCTGATGAAGCAGTTCGCTTGACTCCACCTCGTATCTTCTCCTTGGAACAAGCTCTTGAGTGGATCAACGATGACGAACTTGTTGAAGTAACACCTGAAAGCATTCGTATGCGTAAAACAATCCTTGATCGTGCTGCACGTGCGAAAGCTGCAAAAAATAAAAAATAATATCTATACAAGATATATGAAAACGACACTCCTAGTGAGTGTCGTTTTTTTGCATTTTTATAAGATTTAGGTATTCCTATTTATTATATGCATATGAAAGTTAGATGATAAATTTATCATTTATGATAGATAAGCATAGTAATGCTTGTATATACAGAATATGCATAATAGCTTGATTATACGGGTATGGGTATATACGAAACCGCTATAAATTTGTATAATAATAGCAAGTTTGTTGATATAAGTTATTGATTATGGAGGTTCTTATGAATAAGAAATTATTAGCATCCTTATTTGCTGTAGGTTTAGCTGCAGGCTGTGTATGCTCTTCTGTTGATGCACATGGCGTATTCTTTGCTAACCGTTTAGATGAAAAAGCGTTAGTTCTTGGCGAAGGTCCAGTAGATGATGCTTATAGTCCAGAAATGGTAAAAGGCATCGTTGGTTTGGATAATAATGGTATGGTAATTCCTTTACAAGTTATCAAACATGAAAAAAATGTAGCAATTATACCTTCTGATAACTTAGGCATTACAGTAACTGATTTTGACTATGGTTATTGGACCAAAGATAAAGATGGCAAAACTGTACATAAACCAATTACAGAAGTTCCAGGTGCTATAAAAAGTACACATGCTATTAAATATGATGTTCACTACTGGAATGCTGATGCAAAACCATTAAATAATAAAGAAGCTTTTATTCAAATCATCCCTTCTGTTAACCCGTTGACCCTCAGAAAAGGTGATACTTATGAAATCCAAGTATTAAAAGATGGCAAACCATATGCTAACGCTCCACTTATTAAGGACGTAATCAACGACCTTACTAATGAAAGCCAAGCTGATGCAAACGGTAAAGCAACTGTTACAGTAAGTGCTAACGGCCTTAACGTAGTAGGTGTTGAAGTAGGCTTCCCAACTCAAACTAAAGGCGAACAAAATAAATACTTCAGCGCATTGTCCTTTATTATTGATCCTGAATAATCATTGATTTATAAATTCACAGTGTATGTGAATAAAAAAGACCTCCTAAGTTGGACTTAGGGGGTCTTTCTAGGTTTTTGTGTATAATAGTTTGAACGCGTTTCGTGAGAGAACCGTGTTTATAGATAAGAAAGAAAAGAGATTTTTATGAAACTACCACGTCATATAGCAGCAGTGATGGCTGTATTAGTATTAACTGGAATGTCCTATTCTGCATCGGCTACTGAAATCAATGTGTCTAGTGATAAAGCAGAAGAACTGCTCGGTTTAACAATGGGCTCACCTGTACAAACAGCACCTGAAGTTAAACATATTACGGATACGTTAACGGTTAATGTACATGGAAAAAGCTTAACCGATGCAGGTAAAAGTAAAAATGTAACAGGTATCTATAATGGATTTGGATCCCAGTTAACGGTAGATAAGGATTTAGTGGTTCGTCTTAAAAATGATGCGCCTGCTTCTAAACGAGAATTGGGTCATTATTATATGAGTGCTGTTTATGCTGGTTACGGCGGTAAGGTGCCACGTCTTAGCAAGGATAATCCGGACCGAGATTTTGGGGATACTAATATTCACGTTAAAGGCAATGTAGATATCGATGCTATCGGCTCTGGTTTACAAGTCAATCAACGAGGGCATATCCTTGTTGATGGAGGCGGTAAGATTATCACTCATCCTGTAGAAACATCTGATACCTATTCTGTAGTAGCCGAAGAAGGTGATGTATACGTGAATGCAGGCGCTGATGGCAAACAGCCTGGTTCTAAGGACTTAGTTGCCGTTGGTAATGTGGGCTTAATCGACAAGGATTATGGGCGCGATCCAAATCATAATGAAAGCCCTACTAATATAGCGTTAGCTTTCACAACACCTAATTCTAGCCTTACCGGTGCTGTTTTGAATGAATATGCTGAAAGCAATAAAAATCCACATAATTCTGGTGCGGATATTTATCTACAAAATGGGGCTACTTGGAATAATGAATGGATTGGCATGGAACGACCTACTCCTAAAAAAGAACGTCCTTCTGGGGATAATGAGGCGTACCTATATAAGGGGAGTAAAGTACGTAATCTTGTAGGTGGAGCAAATTCAACTGCAGCAGGTATCATTCATCCAATCGATGCACGTCCTATTACGATTCAAAATTATAGCGGTTTTGTGAAAGCGGACTACAAGGCTGGTGTGCCAGCTAGTGAAGAAGGCAAGGGGCAAATCATTATCCAACACGCGGCAGATAACAGCCATGTAACTGTACAAGGGGATAGTGCTAAGAACTTGACTGATGATGCTAGTTATCGCGCTGAAATGCAATCATTGGCCAACAAATTGCAATATACTGGCAATGATAAGAAACTAGCAACAGCTATTCAAATCAATGAAGGCATTACTCGTCCAGCAGCAGTTGCAGAACTTGGTACAGATGCATTTGATGCACAAGGTAATCTCGTAGTAGGTAATACAACGACTGTTAAACATAATGGTGAATCTTCGTTGGTAAGCGGTTCTAAATCCGCTCTTGCATCTACTGCTATGGCTTGGCGTAATAATACAAACGATTTACAACGCCGTTTAGGCGACCTTCGTTTAGCTAATACAGATCAAGGTGTATGGGCTAAATATATTGGTGGTAAATCAAAGATTACAGATGGCGCTGATGCTCGTATGACCTATAATGGTGTTCAAGTTGGTTATGACCATAAGGTATCGAATGGCTGGATTTTTGGTGGTGCCCTAGATTACAGTACATCTAGCAATTCCTACGCCGTTGGCAGTGGTGATGGTAAAATTGGTGGTATTGCACTATATGGCACAAAACAACATGATGATGGTCGTTACCTAGACATTATCGCTCGTGGAAACCGTTTATCCAATAATTACAAACTTTATTCGGTAGGTGGACAACGTGTGAACGGTGATTACCACACATTTGGCACATCCTTGAGTGCTGAATACGGTAAGCGCATTAAGAAACAAAATGGCTTCTACATCGACCCTAGCGTAGAATTCATCGTAGGTCGTTTGAATGGCGTATCCTATGATGCTAATATTGCCGGTGGTGGCTCCATGCATGTGAAAGCAGACGGCGTTAACTCCGCTGTGGGTAGATTAGGTTTTGGTATTGGTAAAGAAACAGAAAAATCTAATATCTTTGCAAAACTTGCATTGGCTCATGAATTTGCTGGTAAGATGAACACAACCTATTCCGCACCAGGTAATCCAACAGTAAAAACGGAACTCGATTTGAAAGATACTTGGCTTGATGCGGAAATCGGCGGTTCCTGGAACCTTCGCCCTAGTACATACCTATATGGCACATTTACGAAAAACTTTGGTGCTACTATAGATAATACATGGCGTATCGATGCGGGGGTACGACATAACTTTTAATTGAATATATGAAAAAATGTAGTAGCCTGAAAGAGAGCTACTACATTTTTTGTTGTACGCCGAATAGGCATGACTAAACCCCCAGTTAAACTGGGGGTCGGTAAAAATTTTAGAGAAAAGGAAAGAACCTCCTAGTGGTAAAATGAAGTTGGTCTGGCAACCACAACATTTCAACATAGGAGGTTCAATGTCAATGAATGACGTAAAAAGCTTATCACATAGTAAATGGAGATGTAAATATCATATTGTTTTTGCACCAAAGTATAGAAGGCAAATAATTTATGGACGGATAAAAGCTGATGTAGGTAAAATTTTAAGAGATTTATGTAATAGAAAAAATGTAGAGATTATAGAGGCAGAATGCTGTCCGGATCATATTCATATGTTAGTAACTATTCCACCACATTTAAGTGTATCAAGTTTTATGGGATATTTAAAAAGCAAAAGTAGCCTCATGATATTCGATAAACACGCAAATTTAAAATATAAGTATGGAAATAGACATTTCTGGTGTAGAGGATATTATGTGGATACAGTGGGAAGATACGAAGGAGCGATAAAAGAGTATATTCGCAATCAATTACAAGAAGATATAGCACAAGATACATTAAACTTTAAAGAATATACCGACCCGTTTACGGGTGAGCCGGTAAAATAGGCAAAATAAAAGCCCCCGAGTAGGGGGCAGCCAGTGGTAATAGAGTGGTTGTCAGATCATTCAAAGCCCTCTTTAGAGGGCCACCACTAGAGAAAGACCCTTATAGGGTCAGAGCAAACCACCCGTTCAACGGGTGGTTATGATTTTATAAGATAAAAAAATTTTTTTGTTTTATAATATGATAATTGATTATTTATTAAAAAATTACTAGGGCTATATTTTATGGCGATGATGTGTAATTATATTTTCTTTAATTCTGAAAAGAGGGTTCGGGCATCTTT
>BNJU01000685.1_pt1 | contig 49368 bp, 79 predicted proteins | sample 8539281 | NCBI WGS metagenome assembly BNJU01 (sample SAMD00202456, study PRJDB9452) | human saliva metagenome | isolation source: human saliva | place: Japan | reverse complement strand
TGAAACATATTAACCGATGTAGCCATGGATATCACATCAAAGCCACCGGGAACAATTGAGTGGGAGTAATGCTTCTGATATATTAATACATACTTATTAAGACTAAGTAAAATATATTTCTGGAGATGTGAGCAAATTAGAATAGTATTTTTACATTAGCTTTATTATCATTTACGTAGGGTGGTAGTCTTGTTGATTGATTAGAAATAAATGCTGTACAATACATTAGTATATAAAATTAAGGAGGATAGAAAGATGTCAAAAGAGGCACAACAACAAGCGAAAGTACCCGAAACAAAAGAGATGGAAGATAATTCAAAGAGAAATGGAAAACTAGATATAAAAACACTTGTACAAGTTAGTACAATTGGTCTAATTTTAACATTGGTAGGAATATTAGCTATCGTTTTATTGAGAGATTTGAGTTGCAGATCGTGTACTTCCAGACAATATGAAAACTATGTTTTTCAGTATTCTTTACAATCAGAGGATTACAAATACCAGAAAAATACAGAATATATAACAAATAACGGGAAATTATTTGCATTCTGTCAGTCGTTTCTTTCGATAATAGTTGCAACTATTATCTATATAATAGGTGCTAATTTTTGGTAAAAAGATATATGAAATGGGATGAACAGAGTGTTAAAAATTATCAAGGTTTAGAATTCTTTGTATTAATTTTGGCAATATTTACATTTACTTCAAAAGTCAATCCAAATAATAATATAGAAAAATATGAAATTAAACCTACAAACTCTAGCTATGTTGAGCAAACTAACTTACAACAAGAAAGGGAGTTAATCTGATTGGATATGTAAAAACCATCTGATTTAACCTTAAAAAGATGCTCTTATTCCTGTTTTTAAGGCTCCTGTAATAGAGTCTGCTCCAACATATAAAAATGATATAATAGGGCGTATCATTGTTACATGTATAAGAAATATTGATATAATAAATATTTACTCAGAGATGATTACTATTATTTTAGGAATATATATTTTCTTATTAAAGAAATTTGAAAATAACAAGTGCAATATTTAATTTTACTAATAACAAAAATAGTTCGATAAAAAAACTCTTGAAGATATGACCTCTAAAAAAAGTTTTGGAGGACTAACTAACACTGAGGGGATAATCCATTAATTTAAGAGAACACTAGACATTAAATAGCTTAAGCAGAAATCACTCGTGGGTTTGACTAAAATGCACAACGAAATCAGTTGTGGGTCAATCATATACAAAAATAAGGATATCTATGTCATCATGGCTGGTGACTAAGGTATCCTTTTTAGAAAAAGATTGAAGTATAGTTTGATTTTATTTGTTTAATGTATCGACAATTTGTTTGGTATATGTACCACGCTTTTTGTGTTCTCGTTTTCTGGAATACAGACATGTTGTCAAGCAATAGAATAGTTTGTCGTTTAGGCAGTATAGTGCACGTGCACGAAAACGTTCTAGGTTTGTATATCCATTGGATACCTCAATTAGTAATCGAAGTTTCTGATTGATGTTTTCAGTTAATGCATTGGATTGTCGTCTATCATCATAAGGCCTTCTAAAAGCTATTGATAATTTCTGGTTTCCAGTGTTTCAGTAGAGATATGAATTCCTTATAGCAGTCTAACTCTGAGTGTTCAAATAGTTGGATTAGATAATCAAGTTATGCACCAGCTTTTTCAAAAAAGCAGTTTTTATTGAAGTCTCTATATAGTTCCTTTAATTCATACGCAAGCTTTTAAATCAGGACTTATCTCCAACAACATGTTGTAAAGGTCTCTGCAATTCATCTTCTAATGAAATTTTCGAGTTGTATCTTGGCTCGTTATATAGGTCAAATGAATCATATTTTAACTTAAATCCTAATATGAGAGTTTTTCTATCTGCAACTCCCAACTAATTTTTCTAGTATCCTAAATTTGATTGATTGCAAATATGTATTTGCTAATTTTATAAAGTATAGTCTATACTAAATCGGACTCAGCTAGGCTTTCAAAAAAGTTTTTTTGCGACCAGAGTAGTTCCAATATGCACAATCTTGTTCCATAAAAAGCCACTTAATAGCTAGAATAATAACTTGAATTGGATGCTTTTTATTATCAAAATCAAGGTAAAATGCATTAATATGGGATAAATCAAGTTTTTACAGTCATATATTGAGCGAATTGCCTCTTTGATATAAATATATTCATTCGGATATTCTCTTTTACAGCTTTCCAAAGCATTAATAATATCATTGTGACTTGGATTGCTATATTTACGCTTTTTAAACTGTATACCATTCACATTTACAGTAAAATCAAATCCTTTATTAAGTTGTGTTGGACGTTTCAAATAAATACCATATTCACCGTATATTTCAACATTGTACTGATAACGTGATGCGTAATCACCTTTGCCAGTACCTGCGCGTTCTTTTAAAAAAGCAGTTAATAAGGGATTCTCTTTGTTTAGAGCGATCACCAGAAGGTAATTTATAATCACAGATTTGAATATACATAGTTCACTCCTCTAAAAATAATTTATATGTATCAACTTTAAGTGCATCAGCTATACGTTGAATATTTTCTAGAGAGATACTTCTGCGATAACATTCTATTGCGCTAATATAAGTTCTATGCATATGACATTTATCGGCGAAATCCTCTTGAGATAGACCCATTCGGGTTCTATATTTTTGAGATTAGTACCAAAAACTTTTATAATATCCATCGTTATAGTACTCCTTTTTTTATTATAAAAAAATTATGAATACAATAGGACTACAGACAATAAGTATCGTTAATATGAGAGGGATAACAGTGTTATGGAAAAAGAGGAAGTTAGAACTTCAAGGAGAGTTTAATAATTATCTGGCTTATATGGTTATTTCAAGATGTTCTTTTTCATTACAAAAATATATTCATGAGCCAATAAATATATCTGTTTTACTACATCTGTTTTTAACCAATATGAAGTATATTTACAATTGTGTTGTTCTTTAATAATAATTTCTTTCAATTCAAATTTTGACTTTACAAAATTCTTCCATGAGTTTAAATCCTAACGGAATTACATTTCCATTTTTCTAATGTCTCCAATCATAAATGCACAATAATGATTAGGCTTAAGAACACGATAACATTCTTCTGCAACCTTGCGCATTTCTAATAAAAAATCATTGTAATTGTGTAATGAAATATCATTTGGAATAGAATCGCTATAACGAATAATATCTGCATATGGTGGATGTGTACATATAAAAATCGACCGAACTGTCAGATATAAAATCCATATTTTTGGCATTTCCTAGATAAATGTCTTGAATTGAATTGTTGTTAATTTGATAGGAAGTTCGTTGCTTTGTAATAGAAATTGCAGCTGGATTAATATCTACTCCAATCCCGTTACGATTAAGTTCTTTGCATTCAATCATTGTTGTACCGGAACCTACAAAACAATCTAATACCAAGTCATTTTCTTTGGTATATTTTAATATTAAATTTCGCGGGATATGTGAGACCAATTCCGCGATAATCCCTTTATGAGTTGCTCAACATCCACGATTTGGAAAAACTCCATACACTAGTTTTTGTAATGAGTAGTCCATAAATTTCACCTCTATATACGTATATGTAACTAACAGACAATATCCATATATTTACGATTTTTATGGGTCTTTATATTGGTTGAGAACTTATGAAATTTGGTATAATAATTCAGAGTATTCTAGAAAAAAACTAGAAGTACGATATGTGAGGTGTAATATATGCAGCCATTTATAAAGTGGGCAGGTGGAAAGAGACAACTTTACCAGAGATAATAGGTAGATTGCCTAAAAGAATTTAATAATTATTATGAGCCGTTTATTGGTGGTGGTGCATTGTTACTAGAGTTGCAGCCAAAGAATGCTGTTATTGGTGATGTTAATATGACCTTAATTGCAACGTACAAGATAATTGAAGAAACACCCAAATGAACTAATGAAAATACTTAGTGAGTATGAAACTAAACATAATAATTCAGATGACAAAAAGTTTTCTATTATGAGATGAGAGAATCATTTAATAAGAAATTAGAGAATAATATTTATGACATTTATACAAGTGCGCTTTTTATTTATCTTAATAAAACGTAGCTTCAATGGTTTGTTTAGAGTGAATTCAAAAGGTCTATTTAATGTGCCTTTTCAATAATAAAAAGAAGTGAAAGATCTATGATACAGATAATATCAGGGATATATCTAAATATATGAAGCATGTGGATGCTGCTGTACGCGATTTTGAAGAAACTTGTAAAACTGCACGTAAAAGGTGATTTTGTCTTCTTTGATTCTCCATATGTACCACTAAATGATGATTCATTCCAATCATATACAAAGAAGGTTTTTCATTAGACGAACATGTTAGATTATCAAAGCTATATAAAGAATTGTCTGATGAAGGTGTTTATTGTATGCTGACAAATCACAATACAAAATTAATTAATGATTTATATAAAGACTTCACATTGATGTTGTTAATGTGAAGAGATTGATAAATAGAGATGCAAATAAAAAGAACTGGAGAAGAAGTGATTATTACAAATTATTAGTTAATTTTTGAAGAGGTAGAATAATGGACACTGGAATTCGAGACTATTTGAATAAAAAAATATAAATATATATTATGAAGAAGATAATAATGCACTCTGCTTGGTGACTCTTTTGAACTATTAAATAAGTTTAAACCGAAATCTATTGATTGTATTTTTGCAGATCCACCTTATTTCTTATCGAAATGGAGGTATTTCGTTCATGGAGGAAAGCAAGTTTTAGTTAATAAAAGGTAAGTGGGATGAGGGTTTCTCATTTCAACAAAAACATGCATTCAATAGGAAATGGATTCATCTATGCAAAAAGCTTCGACAGATAATGGGACTATCTGGATTTCAGGGACAATGCATAATATCTATTCTGTTGGTTATGCATTGGAACAAGAAGGTTTTAAAATTATCAATAATGTAACCTGGGAGAAACTCAATCCTCCACCTAATCTTGCTTGCCGTTGCTTTACACATAGCACAGAGACTATCATTTGGGCCAAAAAGAATGATAAAAATGCGAAGCATATGTTTAATTACGGACTAATGAAAAAATTAAATGATGGAAAACAGATGAAGGATGTATGGAGAGGTCCACTTACCAGTCAAAAGGAAAAAGACATGTGAAAGCATCCTACACAAAAAGCCAGAATACTTATTAGAAAGAATTATTCAAGCTTCCACACAAGAAGGACAAATTGTATTAGACCCGTTTGTCGGTTCTGGGACAACTGGTGTAGTAGCAAAAAGATTAGGTAGAAAGTTTATTGGAATTGATAATTGCGAAGAGTATATTTCAATAGCTAAATCAAGAATTGAAAAGGAAGAAAGATAATTATGGACAAAAGAAATTTTTGAAGAATGGCTTAAAACTTTTACAGATTCGGTTGCTACATGGGGATACTATACAGATTTTGAAAAAGTATAAAGCATGTAAATGAATTAAAGATAGAGTTAAATATTCTTAATAGTTTGATTGGAAGTAATAGTATCGAACAGGACTTTAGAAATATTGTAAGTAAATATCCTGAAACACTAAAGTGTATACCTATTTTGTTAGCCAAACGCGAATCGAGATTCTTATTAGAACACCAGAAAAAAAGAATATAATTTTAATTTTGAAAAATGAACTATTCTGTTGATGAATATGTTGAATTCATGGATAGAAATGGATTATTTGATTCTACTAAAAATCATTTGGTAAAATAATCTAGTAGATTATCTAACGGGAGTTGAAGTTGGGCTTGATTCTAACGCACGGAAGAATAGAACAGGGCCACACAATGGAAGACCTAGTGGAACAATATATCATTCAAGCAGGTTTCATAAAAACATTACTTATTTTAAAGAAATGTATAAAACAGATATTGAAAAGAAATGGGGTATTGATTTATCTACAATTTCAAATAATGGTAAAACAGAAAAGAGATTTGATTTTGTTATTAAAAACAAACGATCAAATCTATGGAATAGAGGTAAATTTCTACTCTGGAGGTGGTCTCAAAACTGAACGAGACAGCTCTGTTCTTACAAGAATATAGCTCTAGAAGCCGAAGGGATTAATGGTTTTTCATTTATTTGGTTTACAGATGGAGAAGGCTGGCATTCCGCAAAGAGAAATTTACAAGAAACATTTCGATGTTATGGATAATATCTATAATATTAATGATTTAAAAAAATAATATTATTAAATCTCTTTTATAGGGAACAAAACGATAAAGGGAATTGCAAAAATTATGTAATCCCCTTTATTTTATTAAAAAATTTTATTTTTTAGTAGTTTAAAAATTGTCCCAATAGAATGCATCAATTGTATTTTACTGTTATTATTGTAAAGGAAAAATATAAATAGAATTGTTAAAAAAATATAATGTTGAGGTGAATAAGATGAATGCTACAGATTTTTATAAAAAGATTCAATACTAAAAATTGAATTCTGAATCATTTCGAGAATTAGAAAGACAGTTAATCGGAGAATATATATCTTTTACTTTCTTGGATGAAGATGAAATTAATATAAATAATTTATCAGAAAAAATTATATGATTATTTTGAAAAAAATAGTCCTAAAAATACGGAGAGTTTTGAAATAATAATAAAAAATTATATTAATAATTGGGATGAAATGGTTGGAAAATATATTGCTAAAGAGCATGCTAAAAAAAGAATGAGACACCGTTACCACTTCCTAGGTCTCGAAAGATATTATAACTTTGCAATGGAAATTAGAAGATCTAGAAGTATAACAATGAGGCAATTAGTTGATTATTCTAGAATTATGATGTGCTTGTATACTTCTGTTATTGATAATAATAATTCTATTATTAGTGATTTCGATTATGCAGTAAATTTTTATGCCTTTGGAGAGAATGATTGCCTCAATGAAAGCTGAGAAATCAAATGCTATCATGTTCAAAAAAAGTTGTTTTTGATATTCAAGATTTATATAGTTCTGATACAAGTACTCTTATTATTACTATGATTATGTATTACTGCATTGAAAATAGCCGAATACAAGGAGGATATTAAAATGGAAAAATGCTATTGTTATAAAAACTATTGAAGAATTATCAAAAATATCATAATGGTAGTGGAGTAATAGAAGTTGTTTTTGCGTGATAAGCAAAAAATTTGTTGCTTTTTCAAAAACTTATTTTAAAAATATTTCTGAGCAAGAGTCAAAGAATACTGCACTGAAGGTTATAGAACAGTTAAATAAACATTCAAATTTAGCAAAGAAAAGTTTTTAAATTAATTAATAATTTGGCTAAAATGCAACAATTATCATTGATACTTGGAAGTCTTAATCTTTTGTGCTACTTGTATTGGATTTGCAATCATGTATGCCAAAACTGGACAAGATAAGCGGTCAAATTAATCAGCTTATGAATGTTGTTAAACAAGAACATGAAATACAAACAGACTATGAATTTAAAAAAAGTTTTATCTGAACATGCAAACATGCTAGACTGCAGAAAAACTACAAAATATTATACAGAAGAGCAAATGAGAAAGTTGGTAGATGATGAGTATAATGTTCTATGTATGCTGATAGAAGTATTTAATAAGGATCTATCTACTGAGCCGGAAGGTTTAATTTTTTTCTATATATTCACTAGCTTCAATGTTATCTGTATCACTGAGATATTTTGATGAGCTCTATTATTTTTAATAATAAAGAAGCGATTGCAGATGGAGATGTATGGCATTCATCTCACAGTAACTGGATGAGTGTATTTGATAAATTAACGTCACCAGAGTTTATTAAAAAGATTCAAGATCATGGTATCTTTGATTTAAATTTATCAACAGAAGAAACTGATATATATTATATTAGTTTATATGATCAAGCAAAGAGCATGGTTGAAGATATTTCAGATAATCAAAAATTGATTCAACTGTTGGATAATCAGGAAGTACTTACAGAAGTCAAAGCAAATATTAATCAAAAGCTTAGTAGATGAAATTGAAACATACAATAAAGGAAGTTCCAGAAGCATTAGAACAGGAAGAATTTGTTGAGACATATCAAGAAACAATGAAACAAATGGGACTTGCGGTATAGAAAAGGCATAACTTTGCATGGATATTGATGTAAAAATGCATATACAAAAGTACTTGAATCTTGTGATGCAAGTCTTTATGACACATTTGTAAATGACATCTATAGTTTCATAAAATATATATCTAAAAGAAAAATACTGAGGAGAGATTCACAGAGTTTTGTAATATTTATATTCAGAAGAAATTTGATTTTGATAAGCAGAGATATGTAAATCAAAAAGTTCTTTATACCAGTGATATTTAAGCATGCGAGCACTACATCAATCATAGTAGCTGATATAATATCATTCTTTTACTATTCTAGGAAAATATTACCTATTTAGTAAATTTGATAAGAATGATATTGATCAAAAGAAATGTAGAGATGCCTTACTACAAATAAATAGTTTTAGTAAAGTTGAAGCAGATGTATCTGACGATACAGAGTAAAAAAAGAAAAATAGAAGTCAAAGAAAATATAGAGCATGCAGATGAAACCGAACAACATGAAGAAGAGATAACTGATGAACCAGAAGAAACATTAGAGGAACTTTTTAGATAAACTACATTCATTAATTGGATTGAATGGGGTAAAAGAAGAAGTTGATCAAATGATTCGCCTAATTCAACTGCAAAAAAAGCAGAGGAGTTTGGTGAGAAAAAGTATTCCTTTATCATTACATTTAGTGTTCTATGGGAATCCTGGGACAGGGAAAACGACGGTATCAAGATTAATCGCAAGAATCTATAAATCTCTTGGTGTATTATCCAAAGGACAACTTGTTGAAACTGACAGAGGTGGACTTGTTGGTGGGTACGTTGGACAAACTGCAATTAAGACACAGGAAATGATTGATAAAGCAATGGGTGGAATTTTATTCATTGATGAAGCATATGCATTGACTCATGGAAAAGGTGAGAATGATTTTTGGGCAAGAAGCAGTTGATACAATCCTAAAAGCAATGGAAGATCATCGTGATGATTTCATAGTTATTGTTGCTGGTTATCCGGAATTAATGAAGGAATTTATTGCATCTAATCCTGGATTAAAATCAAGATTTAATCAGTACATTAATTTTGAAGATTATACGCCTAATGAATTAAAGGAAATCTTCTTGCTATATTGTAAGAATCAAAAATTTGATTTTGGGTGAAAACTGTGATGAATATCTAATCCATCATTTCCAAGAACTATATGATAACCGTTCAGAAGATTATGCAAATGGTCGTGATGTTAGAAATTATTTTCGAAAAAAAGTTATTAAGATGCGAGCTAACCGTCTTAGTCCAAACTTAAATGTAATTACACTTGATGACTTTAGGACTATAGCACTTTCTGATTTAAAAAAATGCATCAACTATGAAAAATAGTGAATGGTAAATTATTTAATATCATTATTCTTATAAATAAAAAGGAAGATACCTGACTAACATTAGTCTAGACATCTTCCTTTGTTCATCTTGTTCTTATGTATATATTTAATTCTTTAGTAGAATCTTTTTAATTACTTTTTGTTTTCTATTTTGTTAAATAGTTTTTCTAAGAATAAGATGCGTTTATATATTGTTTTTCTCATAATCTACATCTCCTATCTATAATTAGTTTACACTAACTAACTCAAACTTGCAAGTATCTTGCTTTGTAATAAAATTAAACAGTTAAAATTAAACTACAGGTTCATTGTTTAAGAGGGTTGTGCTAGGTAGAATAATAACTGTACCAAGAAAGATGGTGTCAAAAGTGAAGATACTGTAATATCCCGGTGTAGAGGGTTTACTCAACCTGCTGGGGTATCTGGAATAAAGCTCGGGGCTAAGAGAAAGGATACTTTCTTACGGCTGGCCGCATCGAAGTAGTAATACTAGATGAAAGGTGCAATTCCTGAAAGTAACAGATGGCACACATCATTGTGCAATATAGTCCAGAATACATATCGGTGGAACAATAGAGGGTTGCTTGAATAGAGCACCTGAATCTTAGTTAGGTATATATTGGCGTTATATACAAACCTAAGAATAGCCAATAATCCACTCTGTCGTGAAGTGAAGAAATTCATGTATAAGATATGGAAGAAGATTCTCTTAGTAGCCTAGAGACAGTTCTATAATGACAAGAAGATCGTCAGGAAAACTGCTGAAGAGTTGGGTGAAAAGTGTGGGTAATCAATCCCACCAGAGCTTCGTGATGAAAGTCTAGGGAAGAGATGCAAGGAATTGCTAACCTTGCACAGCCTCTTTTCTCTCTGTAGGATAACAATATTTTTGCAATGATGATGTAGGGTGAATAAAAGCCCATTACAGTGTTTTCACTTTTAACATCACATTGGTATTTACACGCATATCAAAGGATGGTATATTGATATACCATCTTTATGGAATATATTGGAGGTGATGGAGTTATGAATTATCCTATCGTTAGTTTAAGTGCTACTGGTGATAACATTCGTCGTTTGCGAAAAGAACGTAAAGTGAAGACCAGTGAGCTAGCAGATTACCTTGGTTTTTCAGACGTACAGGCAGTTTACAAGTGGGAACGTGGAGAATGTTTACCAACATTAGAAAACTGTTTTGCGCTAAGTAAATATTTGCATGTACAAGTAGAAGACATCTTGGTCTGCATGGATGAGATGCCTTCTTTATTTTTGTATGCCTAGGTATATAATTAAGTAAAGAAAGTTCGTTGATTATTGGACGAGGAGATTAGAATATGAAAATTGAATTTGAAAATGAGAATAAAGTGGCACTAGAAGATTTTAATAGTGACTATTTTAATTCAAGGGGTGCTGAACTCTATCGTGATGAGGAGTATGAAACTGCTATTGAATATTATCGTATAGCAGCAGCGATGGGTAATGTTCAATCACTCGCAAATCTTGGCTACTGTTATTACTATGGTAGAGGTTGTAAGAGGGATCTTAAACTTGCGTATGCGTATTTTAAGATGGCTGCACGTTTTAAGAATACAGATGCTTTATATAAGTTAAGCACGATGTATGAACATGGTAAGGGTGTAAAGAAAAATGATGAGATTGCGGAATACTATCTCATGACGGCATTTCAATCTTTAAACGAATTGCCAGATACTGCTAAATTAGAGTATCCAAGTGTATTATTTATGATGGGTAAGAAATTCTTAGCAATTGGTGAAGAGGAAGGCGACTTTGAAGTTGCGTATACTCTATTAAGAAGTGCACAAGAAGGCTATGAATTCCAAATTAGTCAAGGTTGTCATTACTATGAAAAGATGTTAGAAGAAGTTGAAGAGATATTAAAGAGATTGTTTTCGATTCTTATTGGGACGAAGATGAAGATGAGTCATTTTTAAATTAGTATGAGATATTATTTGTTAAGCAGTTTAGTAGATTATACAAAGATGGAACTTCATAATGAATATCGTTGGATTGAAGATCTACTGAAACATCTATCATTTCCATGTCATGCATTACTCGTTGCGTCTTCACCTGATGATATCGACAAAACTAGACACTATGCACAAGAGATTGTAGATGTGATGGAGAAACATGGTTTAAGTTTATCGGGTTTTGATATTCTAGATCGTAATAGTGCACGCTGCACAAAAGAATTGGTCGATAAAGCGGATTTGATTATCGCAATGGGTGGTCATGTTCCTACACAGAATGCTTTCTTCCACGAGATTGATTTGAAGAAACATCTTTGTAGTTTTTATGGAGTATGGATTAGCAGTTCTGCTGGTAGTATGAATAGTGCAACTCTTGTCTATGCACAACCAGAGCTGGAAGGTGAAGTGATTGATTCAACGTATCAGCGTTTTGTACCTGGATTAGGGTTAACAGAGAAGATGATTCTTCCACACTATTCTTCTTGGAAAAATGAAGTGGTAGATGGTTTTAGATTACTAGAGGATATTACTTATCCTGATAGCCAAGGACATACGTTCTATCTAATGGAAGATGGCAGTTATGTACTTGGTGATACTGAAGAAAAGAAAGAAGAAGTGATTGGTAATTACTATGTCCTTCGTGATGGAGTAATTGTTCAGTAATGTATATAAAATGAAATGGTATCCGGTGTTGGATACCATTTTTTAATCATTAGAATTTTGTGACAAAGTATGGATAGAGGAATGAGTTCTCTGTATGTGCAGGTGGTTCTACTTCAATGATTGCCTTTTGATAACCATTCACAATCTTCGTACCACTTGCGTGGATAAGCTCTCTTTGGAATTGTCCATACTCTTGGTGTACATGTCCATGTACCATGTATGCAGGTTTATATTTATCTAGTAGTTCATTGAAACATGCATAACCTCTATGTGGTAAATCATCCATATCACCATATCCTTCTGCAGGTGCGTGTGTGACTAGGATATCTACGCCTTTGGAAATCCAAAGGCTTGGTTTGAGTTTGTTGATGCGTTTTTGCATCTCGGCCTCGGTATACATGAATGGTGATTCATTATACTTCATACATCCACCTAAACCGGCAATGCGCAATCCCTTGTATTCATAAACTCGGCCATCGATATCGACACATCCTTCAGGCTCATGGCGTAGGTACGCTGTATCGTGATTGCCATGAACGTAGAAGAGTGGTTTATTTGCGACTGTCACAAGAAACTCAAGGTATCTTGCTGGTAAATCTCCACAGGAGATAATCAGATCGATATCTTTTAATTTATTTGGTGTGTAGTAATCATATAGATATGGATCTACTTGATCACTTATGACTAGAATTTTCATCTGTTGTTTTAATCTCCGTTAATTCATCTCGTGGGATATTGTTAGAAGAAAGTTCTCCCACAATATTATTGTTTAACCAGTTGATACGAATAATATCTAATGGTTGTAAGCTACTATCTGCTTCTACAATCTGCTTGCCGGTACGGGTTTCGATTGGACCGGAAAATGGAACAATAGTACCTTCTTTGATTGCAGTGATAAAGTGATTCATAGTACGTAAAATTGCAGCTGATGTGGAAGATGGTAGATAGAGTTCTTCTGCACCTGAAGATAAACCTAACCAATAGCTCTGTTCACTAATTTCCTTGTGTGTCAAAATATCCTGAACAAGTAAATCATAGAAGAGCGACCAGTTATAAATAGGTGCTGCTAGACATTCTTCCTGCGATTCTTCGAATCGATATAAACCAGGCTTATGTGTTGTAGAACGATTATCCATGATGATTGCATTTTGACATGGTTCTTTTAAGATATGTACTTTGGCATCTGGAGAAGTCCAGGATACACCAAGTGCGAAGGCATTGAGTTCAATGACAGATACTTCATTATCATATGGTAAATAGCCAATAAGACGCTCGTCATGTATCATACCTGCTAAGATACCCATTAAGAAGAATAACTCATAACTTCGTAATGCATAGGTATTGATAATGTGTGATACAAGAGGTGTACAGTGATTCATAAACTTATGATCAGGATAGTCTGTCGCTGCTTTTAATGTATCTTTTAATAAGAGTGGACTTGTGGTAATAATCCACTCATGGTTTTGACATGCTTGATGGATGATTTGTTCTGTTGTTTTTGTGTCGGAACAACCTGTATAAGCAGTGGTATTGAGGACACCTTCATAACGGTTATTTAGATAGGTTCTGCCACATTCCATTACGGCTGTTTGTAAATTATTCAAATCGTTAGATGGATATAAGAAAGCAATCGTGAGTGGGTCGCGTTCAGAATAATATTGTTTACGGAAGTTGAGTAGAGAAAAGGATTGATTGTGATTTTTCCTTTGCTTTATATTCGAGACTCACATTACTTTTCGCTATGATTGAATTCCTTTTAAAATACGCTCAATACGATGGCGTAGAATCATTCTATTTTTATCTAACAAACTATCAAATGTAAAAATTGATAGATAGATTAAGAAGGCATCTGAGATATTAAAGGACGGTTGGTTTTGTGTAATATCCTTTGTGACTAGTTCGAAACGATAGAAAGCGCCTTGGAAGGTCTGTACCAAGTCCTGTGGCCATTTTGTTTCAAGGTCTTGTCCTAGCATATCTGCTAAAAGTTGGTAACTACCAGGAATTGTAAAGCATGGTGTATATAAATTTGTAACTTTTTGGAATCGTAAGAATTCCTCGTATACCTGCATCTCTTGTGAATCGTTATGTACAGGCATAATACGAGTAATCTCTGCCATGATAGAAGGAGCTTGCAAGTACTTTAATACAGATACACGTTTATTACCTTCTTTGACATAGAATGCATGCATGTATTCATATACCTGGATCGGTTCACGGATACCTTCTTCGATTTGCGCATCATATAATCTAGACCACTTGATAGCAAACTCTGTATCTTCATCTAGCGTTGGCATCCAACTTTCAGTAAAGGATGTTGCACGTGAGGAAGTGATGGTACCTACCACAAGGTCTAAAGGAATTTCTAAGATACCTACATATACTTTTGGCAGATCGTTGAAAATACTGTTGTTTAAAACCGCTAATGTTTCCTCGTCGGCTTTTCCTTTTTTACGAGCTAATGTGTATTCAGAAAGTGACATAAGTATCATCTCCTAGCGTTACTATTATACTTGAATATGAGGCTGTGGTCTAATTATGAAGTTTTGATATATAATCGCAAGGAAGGGAAGTGAACTATGGTTGAATTTGTTAAATATACATCTGTGTTAGGGGATATCACGATTGCAATCGAAAATGATATGCTAATCGGCTTATGGTTTGATGGACAAAAATATGATAGAGCAAATGTAAAAGGGAAATTTACGAAAGTTATTTCGCAAACTGCAACAAAAACGATACAGTGGTTAGATGAATACTTCCAAGGAAAACATCCTAAGATGAATCTAAAGCTTTCTCCAAAGGGAACTTTGTTCCAGCAAGCTGTATGGGAATGTTTATTAGCGATTCCTTATGGTCAAACAAGAATCTATAGTGATATCAAAGAACTGGTTTGCACGAAATTAGGAAAAGCTTCCATGTCAAATCAAGCAGTTGGAACAGCTATTGGGCATAATCCAATATCAATTATCATTCCATGTCACCGCGTGATTGGAAAAGATGGTAATCTACATGGGTATGCAGGTGGTCTAGATAGAAAAAGTGTTGGTTATTACAGACATGAATAACAGTTTTCCAATGATGCTAAATGAAATCAGAATGATATTTGGGTTTCAGATGATGGAGGTTTTTTTGCAGGAAATGAAACTGTCTTTGATATCGGAGACTTAGAATATGTGATAGTAATCAAGAGATTTTAGAAAAGGGAATATACAAAAATCGATTATCCAGAGTACATCAGATTCATATTATTTTTTTATATTTGATATAAGTGAAAACTATGTGAAATGATCCGCATATCATTTGACAATGTAGGCAATTTATCTTTTAGAATAGGGCACGTTGTCGAAAGGAGTTAAATGATATGAAAAAGAAAATAAATACGATTGTAGGATCAATTGGTGCGTTTGTTGGAATCTTCGTTTTTCATCACTTATATCCCACAGATTATCGCAAACTTGAAATGGTATAAAGGGACAACCACACCAACCACTTACAGCAGCTGTTTCATGCTTGATTTGGGTTATTTATGGTTGGACTAAAGAGCCAAAGAAGGACTATATCTTAATTATCCCAAATGCATTTGGAGTTGTGTTAGGATTCTTAACATTTCATAACAGCACTATAATATGCATTATCCAGCGTATAAATTTTATACAACGTTATAGAACGGCATCGGTGATCGATGTCGTTTTTTTAATGATCATGTGACATAGGGTGGTAGCCGAATTATTTTTTTCATATTACAATAGTAACGATAGATAGGTGGTAATTATGAAGATATTGAGTATTGCCGTACCATGTTATAACTCACAGGACTATATGGAACACTGTGTAGAGACATTATTAACTGGTGGTGAAAAAGTTGAAATTATTATCGTAAATGATGGATCTAAGGATGATACTGCAGCTATCGCTGATCGCCTAGCTGAAAAATATCCGACGATTGTTAAAGCCGTACACCAAGAGAATGGTGGACATGGTGAAGCTGTAAATACAGGTATTAAGAATGCGACTGGTGTATTCTTCAAGGTTGTAGATAGTGATGACTGGGTTGGTGAAGAAGCACTTGCAACATTACTTGAAAAACTAGAAATGTTTAGTAATAGTGGTGAAGATGCTGTAAATGTTCCTGACTTAGTATTATGTAACTATATCTATGACAAGGTAGGTGTTAAGCATAAGAAGGTAATTAACTATAAGGGTTATTTACCGCTTAACCGTACATTTACTTGGCAGGATGTAAAGAAGATGCCTCCAGGTAAGTATATGACCATGCATGCGTGCGTATATCGTACAGAAGTGTTGCGTGAAAGTCAGTTGGTATTACCTAAGCATACATTCTATGTAGATAATATCTATGTATTTAAACCTCTACCATTTGTAAAGAAGCTCTATTACTTAGATATTAATCTTTATCATTACTTCATTGGTCGTGATGATCAATCTGTAAATGAAAAGGTAATGATTAAGAGACTAGACCAACAGTTACGTGTAAACAAGATTATGATTGATACGCTCAGTGCGTATGATAAGTCTATTCCTAACTGCACGGAGTATATGTATTCTTACTTAGAGATTATCTCCGCAATTACTTCAGTTCTTGCGACATTATCTGGTACACCTGAACATCTTGCGATGAAAGAAGATTTATGGAAGTATATGCAGGAAAAAGATGCAGAGATTTATCAGAAGGTGCGTTATTCCTTCGTTGGTAGAGCGGTAAACCTTCCAGGTAAGTTTGGTCAGAGTGCATTGCTTGCAATTTATAAGCTTGCGCAAAAACTATATGGGTTTAACTAAGCGGAATATCTCCGCTTTTTTTGAAGCAGTAAACGTGCATCATAGTGAAATTGGAGTATAATAAACCACAGTTTCATTTGAAACAGATAGGAGTGTAATCAAGATGGATAAGACAGCAAAAATGATTATTGCATTAGTACCTGATGAGGTAATGCATAAGATTCCATTTTTTGTAAGAGGACACGCCACAAAGGATACAGTGGCTAAAATTGCGAAGGAACACCCAGAACTATATGCCCAAGCAGAACAGTGTGATGTATTAGAGGGTGAACTAAAGGAACAACTCAGCAAAATTATCAACGATATCTTCGATCAGAAGATGAGAAAGCACGGATATAAATAATATGAAAAGGGCTAATGCCCTTTTTCGTTTGATGGAGTACAATAGTGGCAAAGATTCATTAACAAACCAACCTGTGATAAAAATAAAAGGCGGTGATAATATGAAAAAAAGTAATCGCAATCGTTGAAGACGAAAAAGATTTAAATGAATTAGTAAAAAGATATCTAGAAAAAGAAGAATACGAAGTACGTTCTTATTTGGATTTTTGATGAGGCATACTCATACATCTGATGAAGATATACATCTGTGGATTCTTGATATTATGTTAGGCGATAAGAGTGGATTTGATCTCATTGAAGCTATCAGATCCTATCGTTCAGAAGTACCTGTTATCTTTATGTCGGCACGTGATAAGGAATTTGACCGTATCATTGGACTTGAAAAGGGTAGTGATGACTATATCACAAAGCCATTCTCTCCAAAAGAACTTGTATTACGTGTCAACAACTTGATTCGTCGTATTTACAAAGATGAAGCAGAACATATCAAGGTCGATGGCTATGAGATTGATGAAGCACAGAGAATTGTCATCGAAGATGATAAGCAGATTGATTTAACAACCAAAGAGTTTGAACTCTTGATGATGTTTGTGAATAACCGTGGTACTGCTTTCCCTCGTGAACAGATTCTATCTCAAGTTTGGGAAGAGAATTACTTTGGTAGTGACCGTGTCGTAGATGATACGTTACGTAGACTTAGAAAGAAAATGCCGAATTTAAGTATTCATACGATCTATGGATTCGGTTATAGGCTCGGATAATGAAGCGCATACGAATGTGGTTGCGTGAGTTAAGTTTGTCGCAACAGTTGCTCAGTATGATCTTCCTTTTCATCATGATTTTTGCGATGTTCGTGATTATCTTTCTTTCGCCATCGATTGAACGATTTACCGAAGCGGAAATGTATAATCGCTTGCATAGTGCACAAGAAAGCTTAATTCTATACGCAGATCAAAATCCAGGACAGTCTTTGGACTTCGTACAGACAGATGGTGCAATCAGTGCGTACTTGTTTGATCATGAGAAAAATACTTTCACTGTTATTTATGGAAGTAAGATGGATCAGACTTTAAAGGAAAGACTGAAGACAAATGCGAATGTTCCATATTCTGGTACACTGGATTCTTTTTATACGCCAGAAGATCAATTAGATGGAACAAATACCCCTGTAGATAATACTGTTTTATATTCTAAGACATTATTAAATGATGGTCGTGAACTGATTACAGTTATGTCAAACGCTGCCCAGCAGCGCTTGCGGGATAGTTTAATCAATGGCGTTGTGCTGTTGAACGTTAGTTTTGTAATTGGCTTTATGGTGATGTTGTTAATATGGGTAACGACTTTAATCTTACCGTTATCGCAGATTAAGTATTATATTGCGAAAATTAAGAATGAAGAAGATGCAGAACTTGCAGTAAAACGTAATGATGAGATTGGTGAAGTTGCGGATGCACTTCGTGATATGAATGCCCAACTGAAGAAACAAAATCGTGAGAAAGAAGAAATGATTCAAAATATTTCTCATGACTTAAAGACCCCAATTGCGACAATCAAGTCATATGGAGAATCGATTAAAGATGGTATCTATCCATATGAAACATTGGAGAAGTCTGTCGATGTTATTATCGAACATGCAAATCGTTTAGAAAAAAAGGTTAAGAGTCTAATCATCCTCAATAAGATGGACTATCTAAAAGATACTGTTGAGGAAGGTAATCATCTCAACATGAATAAAATTATTGATAAAGCATTGTTATCTCTCAAGGTTGTTCGTCCAGAGATTAGCTTTTATCTGTGAACTGGATGAAGAGGTTTACTTCCATGGTGAAGAAGAGCCATGGCGTATTGTTGTGGAGAACTTGATTGATAATGCATTACGTTATTCTAAGAGTTATATCAAGGTGACATTACAAGAAGATGAGTTATGCGTAATCAATGATGGCAAGAATATTTCAAAAAGACCGTTTGAGCACATTATTTCATCGCTATGAAAAAGGGAACGGATGGCCAATTTGGTTTAGGGTTTATCCATTGTTCACCGTGTAGTAACAACCTATGGATATCGTGTAGCAGCAGAAAACCTCACTGAAGGTGTATGTTTTTAGAATCTGGCATGATGCCAAGACACAAAAACCAAAGAAAACAAATGAAAATACTCCAGCATAAACGTGCATTAAATGGGTGAAAAATTTCATTAATATCGATTAAAATATAAAGACATATGATAGAACAGATTTACGGTGTAAAAACAGCATATATCACAGAAGGCGAAGGACCAGATATGATTCTTCTGCACGGATGGGGTCAGAATAAGGAAATGATGCAAGCAATCTTTGATCACTATAAAGATCGCTATCGTGTTTTTGCGATAGATTTTCCTGGCTTTGGTGAGAGTGATAATCCACCAGTTGCTTGGGGTGTTCCTGATTATGAGGCATTTCTAGAAGACTTTATCGCAGTGAATCAAATTCAAAATCCGATTCTTGTTGGACATTCCTTCGGTTGTCGTGTGGCGATTCGCTACGGTGCAAAAGAATCCAGAGAATGTTAAGAAGATGTGCTTAACAGGTGCTGCGGGTATACGTCCAAAGCAATCCCTGGAAAGTAAGATTCGTGTCAAGTTGTTTAAAGCTGGTAAGTGGCTTTTAAAAGTAACAGGTCAAACTAAAAAATTAGAAGAACTCCAAAAGAATGCTGGATCAGAGGATTATCGTAATGCACAGGGTATTATGAGACCTACTTTTGTAAAGGTAGTGAATGATGATGTAACAGAGTTATTGCCTTTGGTAAAGTGTCCTGTATTACTTGTATGGGGTGATTTAGATACAGCTGCACCACTATGGATGGGACAGCAGATGGAGAAGATGATGCCTGATGCAGGTCTTGCGATATTTGCGGGTGATGACCACTGGGCATATTGGCACCAAGCAGACCGTTTTAATCGTGTTCTGGATATATTCTTAAAGGAGACGGCTTAGTATGGAAAGATGGATACTCGCAGTTGTAACACTAGTTGCAATGTTGATACCAACAAAACATGCATTACATATGTTCCAGCAGAACCGCTATGAATTAGGTAGATACAGTAAGTGGCTTGCTGGAAATAAGAAGATGATACAGGGAATGTTGGTCACAACACTTTGCTATATCGTTGTTGCAGGATTATTAACATACTTTGCTGGATTTACAATCTTTGTATGGGTATGGGTTGGTTTACTACTTGTGTTTACAGGTATTAACTTTACGAGAGAAAAACAAGAAATATATTAAACCACTTGTATATACAGGTCGTGTAAAGCGTCAAATTGCTGTGATGGTTTTACTGGAGATTGGTCTTGTATTCCTCAACTTTAAATTATTACCTCAGTATGCATGCATATCAACACTTGTAATTATTCTACCTTGGATTTTAATCTTCCTGGTCGGATGGATTACATCTCCAATTGAAGCACTTGTAAAACAATGGTTCATTGGTCAAGCAAAGAAGATTCTTCGTGAGGATAAAGATCTGATTAAGATTGGTATCACTGGTAGCTACGGTAAGACATCTACTAAGAATGTCATGCAGGCAATGATTGGTGAGCAATTTAATACATTAATGACACCTGCTTCATACAATACACCAATGGGTATTACAATTACGATTCGCACTTTGTTAAAACCGATTCATCAAGTATTTGTATGTGAGATGGGTGCTGATCATGTTGGTGAAATTACTTCTCTAATGAAGTTTGTACAACCATCTATTGGTGTTGTAACATCGATTGGTCCTCAACACTTAACAACCTTTGGCTCACAAGAAAACATTATCAAAGAGAAAATGCAGATGATGGAACTATTACCAAAGGATGGACTTGGAGTTCTCAACTATGATAACGATTTTATCCGTAACTATCGTTTAAAGAATCCTGTTAAGACAGTGAGTTATGGTGTAAAGAGTAGAGACGTTGATTATTACGCAGATGATATTACTTACACTCGTATGGGTTCTTCTTTCACGGTTATTCATCGTGATGAACATGTACGAATCGAAACAAAGCTTCTAGGTGAGTTGAATATCCTAAATATTCTATCCGCTATCTGTGTCGCAAGACACCTCAATGTGCCATGGCCAACAATTCAGCGTGCAGCGAAGAATATGAAGCAGGTTGAACATCGCCTAGAACTTAAGACAATTAATGGTTATCGCTTTATTGATGATGCGTTTAACTCGAATCCAGTTGGCTCTGCAATGGCACTAGAAGTACTTGCGATGATGCCAAATACACGTTATGTTGTAACACCGGGAATGATTGATCTTGGTTCTATCCAAGATGAAGCGAATAAAGAATTCGGTCGTAAGATGAAGGGAAAGGCTGATGAGGTAATCCTTGTTGGTGAAATCCAAACAAAGCCAATCTATGAAGGTTTACAAGAAGTTGACTTTGATATGCAACGTGTCATTGTTGTTAAGACAGTTAAAGAGGCCTTTGATCATATCTATCGACATGCATTACCTTCCGATACAATCCTATTGGAAAATGATTTACCTGACGCATTTAGTCACTAAAAAAGTCCACATCAGTGGACTTTTATTTCGTTTTAATTGTTTTGATAAAGAAGAAGATACCTAATAAGAAGAAGATTGCGATACTTCCCACACCAGCACTGATAGAACCTGTTACTTGTGATACAAGTGATACAGATGCTGTACCTAGGAAGGCTGCACCCTTACCACAGATATCCATTAAGCCAAAGTATTCACCAGACTGTTCTGCTGGGATAATCTTTGTAAAGTAAGAACGTGATAAAGCTTGAATACCACCTTGGAATAAGCCTACACATACTGCAAGTATCCAGAATTCAACTTGTGTATCCAAGAAGATTGCAAAGATTGCGATGCCGAGATATGCAAAGATACAGATTAGAATGAGACGTGTTGTATCAAACTTCTGTGCAAGACGTCCAAATGTAAGAGCAGCAGGGAAGGCAACAACCTGTGTTAGTAATAATGCAAGTAATAAACTTGTACTATCTAGACCAAGCGCTGTTCCATATGCAGTTGCTAGATCAATGATTGTATAAACACCATCAATATAGAAGAAGAATGAAATTAAGAACAAGAATATTTTCTTATGCTTTGTTGCATTCTTGAGGGTATTTCCTAAACGTTTAAAACTATCTGCGATAGCGTTCTTCGTATTCTCAATATAATGAGTTTGTTTATATGTCTTTAATAAAGGTAATGAGAATACAAACCACCAAATCGCTGTAATCGTAAATGCAATCGTCATTGCTAGGCCACCAGAGATGCCAATCTTTTTCGCATTTAAAATCACACCAAGCGAAATCACAAATGGAATACAAGAACCAATATATCCCCAAGCATATCCTAGAGAGGACACGCTATCGAGACGTTCTTCAGTGGTAATATCTCCTAACATCGAATCATAGAAGATGATACTGGAAGAATATACGGCTTTTGCGAGAATGAAGAATATTAGGAACATTAACCAATGTGAGATAAATCCCATCATAAAGCATAGAAGTGATCCGACTAGTACAGATGCGAAGAAGATAGGTTTCTTAAAACCTTTGAAATCAGTAATTGTACCAATCACTGGGCCTAAGAAGGCGACACATAGTGTTGCGGCTGATGCGGCATATCCCCAATATGCTAGATAGCTAACGGATGATAATCCATCTTTCTCCGCTAAGCTATTAAAGTATAGCGGCATAACTGTTGATACTAATAGTATGAAGGCAGAGTTACCGACATCATATAAGATCCAGTCTTTTTCAGACTTTCGTAAGTTTTTGTAAACATAATTTAATCTCCCACGATATTGATTATGAGTTAAAAAGAGTTATGAAACAATTATTTTTGTAACAAAAAGTATAAATTTCATAACTTGAACACAAAAATAGAAATAAAAATCCTATTTTCTAGGACTGTTTTAATGGAGCGAGTGAGCGGAATTGAACCGCCGTGTCCACCTTGGCAAGGTGGCGTTCTACCATTGAACTACACTCGCGTAATGGCGGTCCCGACGAGATTCGAACTCGCGATCTTCTCCGTGACAGGGAGACGAGATAAACCACTACTCCACGGGACCAATGTATGGCGAGGAAAGAGGGATTTGAACCCTCGCGCCGGTTTCCTGACCTATGCCCTTAGCAGGGGCACCTCTTCGGCCTCTTGAGTATTTCCTCAACTATTGCCAAGTGCATACTGACTAACCGTTCAGCGCTTTACTATATTACCATGGTCATTTTTTCATTGCAAGATGTTTTTTGCTTTTTTGATGAATTTTTGCTAAAGCCCTAGCGCTGAAAGGCTTTTTTTAAGAATACAAGACGATTTGTGACTGTTTCGCGTGCTGCACAAAGCTTATCAGCCCAACATACAACCCAAGCTTCTTTTCGATTGTGGTGGATACATCGTTAGTGGGAAACATGTGATGCACAATAATATCTTCCTCAATAGGGCCAATACCATAATCATTTCTTAGCATTATTGGCTGCAGTATAAGGATGTGTGAAATCCATGTAATCCAAAGTGTTTCTGTGGAATATGCCAATCATACAAGAAATAGTCATGTAATAAAGCACCAGTAATCATTGCGGAATAGTCGACATCAAAATTGTGAGTTTCTGCTAACTCACAAGCTGTAAGTGCGACATCAATACAATGTGCATATACAGTTGTCTTTCCGTGCTGAATAAAAGTTCTTTACCAAACTATATCTACCTGTTTTTTTCTAAGCGTTCTACTTCATCCATGACCGCTTTATAGTGCTTTGTTCTGCATATTCATACTAATAATCTATACGATTCAGCACGAAAATGAACAGAAATATAATCTTTTTCTAGAAAAATTTATACAGAGTGAAGGAATTTGCTAGAGATTTTATTTGGATAAATCATAGAAGTATGTCATATTAAATTTATAAGATTTACGAAAAGTGAGGTTACATATGAAAGTATTGAGTTTTGGATCATTGAATTTTGATCATGTGTATCAGATGGATCATTTTGTGATGCCAAAGGAGACAACATCTTCTTTGTCCTATAGTAGAGGCTTTGGAGGAAAGGGTTTAAATCAATCCATCGCATTAGCAAAATCAGGTTTAGATGTATATCATGCTGGACGTGTTGGTTTTGATGGTCAACCATTTATTGATTACTTACAGGAATATGGTGTTAAGGTAGATTATCTGAAAGAAGGATGAAGAAACTGCGACTGGACATGCGATTATTCAGGTAAGTCATAGTGAAAACTGTATTATCCTCTATGGTGGTGCGAATCAGTTGATTGATGAGGCACAGATTGATGAAGTATTAACACATTTTGAAAAGGGAGATCTATTACTGATTCAAAATGAAATATCGTCTTTAACATACTTAATCACAAAGGCACATGAGAAGGGTTTACGTATTGCCTTCAATACTGCACCAATGGATGAAAAAGTATTTAGTTATCCTCTAGATTTAATTGATATCTTTGTGGTGAATGAAGTAGAAGGAAAGGGACTTGCGAATGTTTCTTCAAATCGGGTAGAAGATGTTATTGCTGGATTACAGAAGACTTATCCAAACAAGGAAATTATTTTAACAGTTGGTAGTCTTGGTTCTTACTATATTTCTGGTGAGACCGTGATTCATCAAGAGGCTTATCGTGTAGAGGCTGTTGATACAACGGCTGCTGGTGATACTTTCACAGGTTTCTATCTAGCAAGTATCTTGCGTGGAGAAAAAGTAAATAATGCATTGCGTATTGCCGCAAAGGCAAGTAGTATTACTGTTACCAAAGAGGGGTGCTGCTAAGAGTATTCCTACATTAGAACAAGTATTAGAGAGTATGAAAAATGTCTGAAATTAATCAGACATTTTTTTCTAACTTATAGATAGCTTCCAGTGCTGTAAGGATTTCTCTGCGTTCGCCTTCCATTGTCTTCGTTGCTTGATCGGCGTAATCACCAATTGCATCTGCTGTATCTTGACCATAGAGGACAACGTTATTGAGGATGGACATTGTGCGGATGTTGCGTAAACGACCTACTGTAAATAAGGCTGCTGTTTCCATATCTGCGCCAAGGACACCCATGGACTGACCATTTCTTTTCTTCTTCTGCGTTTGTATCGATATAGAAGCTTTCATGGCTATGAACGATACCAGTGTGATAGTCCCAGTGATTTTCTTTTGCGGTTTCGATACATTTGAGTAAGAATTCTGTATCCGCAACTGCTGGATAACGAATATCTGCATATGCCTTGGATGTACCTTCATCACGTACTGCGCCTATAGCGAAGATTAAATCACCAAGCTGGATGTTTTTCTGCAGGGCACCGCAGGAGCCTATACGAATCATTGTGTCTACGCCAATATGCTTTAACTCTTCGATGGCGATGGAAGCAGAAGAGCCACCGATACCAGTAGAGATGGCAATGACTTTTACGCCCTTGTAGTAACCGGAGACACTTCTGAATTCTCGGTTATATGCAAGTTCTTTGACATCCTCAAGGAAGGGGATGATGCGATCAATGCGGGCTGGATCTCCAGGCATGATTGCATACTTTGCGTTTACACTTTTGGTCTAATTGGATATGTGCTTCTAGCATGTTGTGTATTCCTTTCTAGCTGTTTCTAAAATATGAAGTAGTTCTTTTCTTTCTTCTTCTGTGACAAATGCGGCATTTGCGGCATTGATATTCATTTGAAAGATATCATCGACCGTAAATCCCATATCGTTGATGCAGTGTGCGTATTCATCCGTAATATGTACGCCTGCAAAGGTATCGTTATCTGTGTTGACAGAAACGAGTACACCTTGATCATATAGAGGTTTCATTGGATGCTTTTGCATACGATGGTACGGTTTGACACTGTACATTGGATGTTGGGCAGATTTCAAAAGAGTACTTTGTTTTCTTTTGCACGCTCTACAAGTTCTTGGTCGAAAGTATACATGGTGTCCATGACCAATACGTGTTACACCAAAGTCCATTGCGTCTTTCACTGTATCTGGTCCTTGGCTATCACCTGCATGACAAGTCATAGGTAGACCGTATTCTTTCGCCTTTTTGCGAATAATGGACCAAAGTTAGATAGAGGTACAAATCCTTCCGCACCTGCAAGGTCAATTCCAACAACACCTTTACCAAGGTATTGCTTGCATACTTCTACAGTTTCCATGTTTTTCTTTTTTTGGTTTAGTGTATCACACCAATACACATCATGCATGTAAGGATACCGATACGAAGATTAGGATATTTTTTTAAGAGCGTTGTTTCTGCCTTCTAATACAGCCTCTGTTGCGTCAGCTTGTGTCAGACCTTTTTGTGTGTGGAGCTGTGGTGCGAAGCGAATCTCTGCATAGATGTAGCCTTGGTTTAGCTAAATCTTCAATCAACTCTTCAGTGATACGAGTGATAGAAGCTTTATCTTGCATGCATTTTAAAGGAGTATCAAACATCTTAAGATATTCATTTACATCTTTGGCATTTGCACACTTTACGAATAAATGCTTCATAGCCTTCGATTGTATCTGCAGGCATTTGTACATTTTTGTTCATGTGCAAGTTTCCATATTGTATCCATGCGGAATGACCCGTCTAGATGTAAGTGAAGATTAATTTTAGGTATACGATTCAACATAATTTTTGTCCTTTTCTGGTGATATGTACTTGTTGACTTATTTAAAAGCCCGATAATAAAATGAGTTTACATGAAATCGCTTTCACCATTTCATTTTAAGAGATGACTAGCGATTTGAAAAGATTTTGGGAGGAAAATACATGAAAAATCTATTAAAGGCAGCAATGGTTGCATTGTTGTTAACACCGCTCGTTGGTTGTGGCCCTAAGGGATCTGAAAAGCAGGGTTCAAACACAACAGAAACACATGGAAAGAAGTACAACGTAGCATACCTAGTTAATGGTAACTTAGGGTGACAAGTCATTCTTTGACTCAGCAGCAGCTGGATTACAGACACTTGAAAGAAGATGGTCGTATCACATTAAAGACAATTGAAATGGGTGGTACAGACGCTGATAAGCCAAGATGGCTACAGACATTGTACGAAGTATCTGATTTGGGAGAATATGACTTAATTATCTGTGGAACTTATCAGATGCCTGACTTCTTAAAGGAAGTTGCTACAAAGTATCCAGATCAGAAGTATGCAATCTTTGATGACAATACTTATGCTGGCGAAAATAAGAATGTCCTCAACTTAACATACAAGCAGAATGAGTTAGGTTATATCATTGGTACATTAGCTGCAAGCATGACAACAGATACATCTGTTGAACGTATTAACCCTGAAAAGGTAATCGGTTTCGTTGGTGGTATCGATAGCCCAGTTATCAATGACTTCTTATATGGTTACATTACAGGTGCTCAGAACGTTGATCCAGAAATCAAGGTTGATACACGTTATACAAATGACTATGTAGATACAGCGATTGCTAAGGAATATGGTTTATCCATGATTAGCGATAACAAGGCTGATATTATCTGGGGTGTTGCTGGTAACGCTGGTAATGGTGCAGCTGAAGCAGCTCTTGAAAAGAATACTGCATGGTTCATCGGTGTTGACTCAGACCAGGAATCTACTTTCTCCTGACTTAGCAGCGATCACATTAACATCTGGTTTAAAGAATGTTGGTAACTCTCTCATTTGGGTATTTGATGAATGGGATGCAGGTAGAGAATACTGGGGAACAGAAGTTACATTAGGCTTGAAGGAAAATGGCGTTGGTGTAGTAACTGACAAGAACTTTGCCAAGTATGCTTCTCAAGCAACTAAGGACAAGGTTAACGAAGCTATTCAGGCTATCTTAGACGGTAAGGTTGAAGTTCCTACAGCATTAGGAAACACATCTAAAGATTTAGAAACATTACGTGAAAAGGTTCGTCCTTAATCGTAGCGTTACAAAAGATTCATAAATTGTTTTACGTAGAAATTTAGAAGTTTTATTCAACCACGAAAAAACAATATATCTGATTAGTATCTTTGGTGATTTATGAATCCAGTTTCAGCTGCCGAAAAGTGTAGTTTTCAATAGTTTTGAAAATAACTTGGGATGGTGGTTGGAACTGGATTTTCATTTTAAGAAGGATCACCTGTATAAAAATAGAATGAGGTAAGAGATATGAACGAAGAATATGTCATTCAAATGAAAGGCATTCGCAAGATTTATCCTAATGGTGTCGTGGCAAACCAGGATGTTGACTTGAATGTACGCAAGGGCGAAATTCATGCGCTGATGGGAGAAAATGGTGCTGGTAAATCCACACTGATGAAGATGTTGTTCGGTTTGGAACAACCTACAGAAGGTGAAATTTACGTCAATGGCGAAAAGGTACATTTATCATCACCAAACGTTGCGATTTCGAAAGGGTATCGGAATGGTTCACCAACACTTTTATGTTGGTGCCAAGTTTAACTGTCGCTGAAAACATCGTATTGGGTATGACTCCAAAGAAGAACGGTATTTTCATCGACCGTCAAAAGGCAATCAAGATTACTGAGGAATACTCAAGAAGTTTAACTTGGCAGTTGATCCAAATGCTCGTGTTGTTGATATTCCAGTAGGTATGAAGCAGAAGGTAGAAATCTTAAAGGCATTTAGTACGTGGTGCTAAGATTTTGATTTTAGATGAGCCTACTGCTGTTTTAACTACCCAAGAAACAACAGAACTTTTTAAGGAGTTAAAGCATCTAAAAGAACAGGGTTATACATTAATCTTTATTTCTCATAAGCTAAACGAAATCATGGAGATTACTGATCGCTTTAAGTATCTTTACGTGGTGGTAAGTTTATGGGTGTCTATGAGACAAAGGATGTTACACCCTGAGAAGATTTCTCGTTTGATGGTAGGACGTGATGTTGTCTTACAGGTTCAAAAGGATGTTGCAAAGCCAACTGATGAAATCTTAAGAGTCAGAGACTTACATTATGTGAATGACTGGGGCAAGAAGATGCTCAATGGCGTATCTCTATCTGTTCGTAAAGGGAGAAATCCTCGGTATTGCGGGTGTTGAAGGTAATGGTCAAAAGGAACTTGTTGATATGTTGTTTGGTTTAAACAAACCAAATGAAGGAACAATCACGATGAAGGGCGATAATATCATTGGTCTAAACCAACGCCAGTTACGTGAGAAGCATATCTCATTAGTACCAGAAGATCGTATGTTATTCGGTATTGCCGCAAATGCGTCAATTGAAGAAAATATTATCTCTGACCGTGCAGATTCTAAGAAGATGAACAAGGGTTTGATGTTTAACATGAAGAACATGCATGAAGAGACAGATGCCCTCATTAAAGAATATAAAGTATTGTGCAAGAGCCGTGACCAGAAGGTTGGGATGTTATCCGGTGGTAACATCCAGAAGGTTGTTGTTGCACGTGAATTCTCTAATCAACCAGATTTGATTATCGCTGACCAGCCAACGCGTGGTATCGATGTTGGTGCGACGGAATTCATCCGTAAGAAAGTTAGTGGAACTATCACGTTCTGGAATTGGTGTGTTACTCAGTATCTGCAGACTTTAAATGAAGTTATGGAATTATCTGATAGCTTTAATTGTGATGTATGGTGGTCAGATTGTTGCGTACTTCGAAGATACCAGTCAGTTAAATGACGAAATCATGGGTCAATACATGTTGGGTATTAAGAAACAAACACCAGAAGAGATTGCGAGGGTTTGTCATGAATAAGAAAAGAAGTTTGATATTTAGTATTGTAGCGTGGCGCGATGGCAATCGGTATTGCGTTACTCGTTGCGGCAATTCTAATCTTTATTAGTTCAAAGGGAGATAGTCTTGGTGAAAGACTACTTGCGACACTCAGTTCCTTTGAAGTCGATGTTGATTCAACCGGTATTCCGTGCAAATGGTACGTTTAGTGTAAAGGGCTTTACAGATGTACTTGCAAGCATGATTCCTATTATCTTTACAGGTCTAGCAACTTGTGTCATGTTCTCTGCAAAACCAGTTTAACCTTGGTTCTGAAGGTGGTATCTTACTTGGTGCGTTTGTGACTTCTTTAGTTGCAGTATATGTTCCATTACCTGGAGCATTACTACCAATCGTTGCCATTCTTGCAGGTGCAGTTGTAACTGGTTTGATGATGTTAATTCCTGCAGTATTAAAGGCGAAAGTTAAACGTTAGTGAAAATGGTAAACTCCTTTAATGTTAAACTATGTCATCATGTACGTAATCAAGTTCATGATGAATGCGTTTATCGCTGATAAGACAAAGGGTACAGTTCAGACAAGTAACTTCAAGCTAACGCTGCTTTACCTCAGTTAATTGATAATGGTTCTAAAGTTATCCATTGGCTTTGTAATCGCAATTGTAATGACAATTATCATTGCGCTATTTATGTATCGTACACGTTGGGGATATGCAATCCGTATGATTGGTATCAACCAAGTTCTCAATGTACTCTGGTATGAACGTTGTTATGATTATCATCCTTTCACAGGTAATCGGTGGATTACTAGCAGGTATGGGTGGTGGCATTGAGATGCTAGGGAAGAAACCAATACTTCGACTGGTTAGCACAACCGGGTTATGGTTGGACGGGTATTACTGTAGCGATTCTAGCAGGTAATAATCCAGCATTTGTTCCGCTCGCTGCGTTCTTTATGGCTTATCTTGAAAAGGGATGTACTTTAATGTCAACCTACGCTGCAGTTCCTGCACAGTTGATTGATATTATTCAGGCGATCATCTTCTTATTCTTCGCGGCTGATCAATTCTTATCCAAGTATCGTCAGAAACTTGTTGTTAAGAGTGCTGAAGAGGAGCTACGCGAAAAACAAGTCGGAGCGACAGTAGAAGGGAGCGTGAAGTAAGATGTTTTCACTTATTATGACACCAGAATTTTTCTTTGCGATTTTCCGTATCACAGCTCCAATCTTATTTGCGACAATGGCAGCTGTTATCTGCGAAAAGGCGGGCGTATCTAATATCGGTCTTGAAGGTACAATGATGATTTCCGCATTGTTTGGTTCATTATTTGCTTACTATTCTGGAAATTGGTTTGTAGGTTTACTTGTGGCGGTTGCTGTAGGTATTATCGTTAGCTTACTCATGGGATTCTTCGCATTCAATCTAAAGACAAATATTATCTTAACGGGTACTGCGGTCAATATGATTGGATCTGGCGGAACTATCTTCTTAGTTAAGGTAATTACAGGTATTACACAGGGAACACAGCTTACTTCCACAACTTCTTTAATTACACAGAAGTTACAGATTCCAAGTATTACAATTCCACTTATTGATAAGATTCCTGTGATTGGACAAGTATTATCTGGACATAGCTTTATTAACATACTTTCGCATTTATCTGTGTATTTTTAACATGGGTATTGTTATACCATACACCTCTAGGATTAAATATCCGCTCTGTTGGTGAAAACTCGCATGCGGCTTCTTCTGTTGGTGTAAGTGTTATTAGAGTGAAGTACATTACAATGGTTATCGCTGGTGTCCTCTGCGGTATGGGTGGAGCGTTTATGTCAATGTACTATGCGATGGGTTGGTCCCTCGACATGGTTGCTGGACGTGGATTTATCGCCCTTAGCAGCACAGGCAATGGGTGCTGGTGAGCCTCTAGGGCTGTATGCTAGCGGCACTCATCTTCGGATTTGCACAGGCATTTGGTATCAAGCTATCTGCGACAGGTGTAGATTCCAACCTCGTTTCACCAATTCCATATTTGGTAACGATTATCGGTTTGGTTGTGTTCGCTCTTATTGCGGCTAGTCGCGCAAAGCGTGCACGCCGTGAGAAATGCTGAAAAGGTGAGTGCATGAGTGAAATCAAAGAAAATACCAGTCATCTTAGATGGTGATCCTGGTCACGATGATGCGATTGCTTGGGTATTTGCCAAAGGCAAATCCTGCCTTTGATATCAAAGCAGTCACAAGTGTGGCAGGAAACCAAACACTAGCCAAAACGACTTATAATGCAATGCGTATCTGTACATTATTAGGTATTGATGCGCCAATTGCGAAGGGTAGAGAACTACCATTATTATCTCCATTAATCACAGCTGGAAACTTTCATGGTGAATCTGGCTTGGATGGTCCTGCAATACCTGAACCATGCATGCAGTTATCAGAATTATCCTCTGTCGATTTGATGGCAAAAGTATTAAGAGAAAGTGAGGAACCGGTAACGATTATCGCTACCGGTCCACAAACAAACGTAGCGGCGTTATTACTAACACATCCTGAATTAAAATCAAAGATTGGAAGAATTTCCATCATGGGTGGAGGTCTTAGAAATGGTAACTGGACACCAGCAGCTGAATTCAATATCTTTGAAGATCCAGAAGCTGCACAAATCGTATTTACATCAGGTATCCCAGTTACAATGTGTGGTCTTGATGTAACAGAGAAGGCTATCGTTTATCCAGAGGATGAAAAGAGAATCCGCGAAAATTGGTAACCAGGTATCTGGTATCGTTGCGGATTGGTTAGATTTCTTCTTCAAGCATCACGCAGAACTTGGCTGGAATGGTTCGCCATTACATGATCCATGTGCCGTTGCAGTGTTAATGAAGCCTGAAATTCTTTTACAACACAAGAGATGTATGTCGAAATCGACATTGAAGGTCACTATACACGTGGAGCGACTATCGCAGATTGGCACCAATCAAGTGGTAATCCAAATAACGTTACTGCAGTGCTTGGTGTAGACCGTGAAAAGATTTGTTGATTTACTTGTAGAAGTATGTAAGGCATACGAAGGCAGAAAGGTGGAAATCGCATGACAGATTTAATTCCAATTTGGATTGATACCGATACTGGTGTCGATGATGCGGTTGCACTCCTTTGTGCACTCAAGTTAGATAAACTTGCGATTCGTGGCATCTCTGCAGTTGCAGGTAACGTAGAACATGCCAAGACATTTAAAAACTGTCGTAATGTACTTGCATATGCAGGTAGAGAAGATATTAAAGTATACCCAGGTGCAATTAAGCCAATGTGTGTAGAACTGGATGATGCTTCTGAAGTTCATGGTAAAGATGGACTTGGTGGTGTTGTGATTCCAGAATCTCCTGCAGAAAAGGAAACAATGCATGCATGGGATGCAATCTATGAGGCTGCGAAAAAAGAAGGTGGCAAACTACAGATTGTTGCGGTTGGACCTTTGACAAATATCGCAAACGCAATTATCTCTCATCCTGATTTGAAGGATATGGTTGAACGAATCCTCATCATGGGTGGTGCTGCTGTGGTGGTAATGCCACAATGGCTGCTGAATTTAATATTTATGCTGATCCTCACTCTGCAGAAACAGTTATGCAAAGTGGTATCCCAGTGGTCATGTTCGGTTTAGATGTTACAGTTGATGCTTATCTAGATGCTAAAGATATTCAAGACATCCGCAATTTTTAATACGAAGATTAGTCAGTTCTTTGCGGATGTTGTACAATCTAATCTCAACTTTCTATATCAAAAACTACAAGCGTGAAATCTTATGTATCCATGATGCATGTCCATTAATCTACTTACAGTATCCTGAAATCTTTACAGGACAAAAAGCAGGTGTCTATGTAGAAACACAGAGTCGATTAAGCTTTGGTAAGACAGTTACCGACATATGGAGTGATACAAAGTTTAAGTCACGTGAAACTATGGTAATGCTTGGCGTTGATCGTGAGAAATTTGCAAAGCACCTAAAGGGCTTTATTACAACAATATTAAAAAAAGACGGATATCCGTCTTTTTAATTCTTTTTGGTTTTTCGATATAGGTACGATGTAGTACTTTTGATTGTCTCATCGTAATTCATAGTACCAAGTGCAGTATAGAGAATATCTATAATATTTAACTGAGAGATACGAGATGACATTGCGGCTGTACGCAATAGGGACTCATTTCTCAGTTGTATATAATTTATGGTCTGCCAGTTTTTGAAACAGGTGTATCGACACAGCGTGTAATTGCGATAATTGGAGTTAGATTTTCCTTGAGTGCATTCATGCATGTGATAACTTCAGTTGTATTACCTGAATAGGAACATACAATCGCTACATCTTCAGCAGTACTATTTTTACAGCTGAGTAGTTGTGAGTGCCAGTCTTCATTGATGGTACATGGCTTTGAGATACGTAATAGCTTGAGATATAAATCACGTAGAGTAACTAAGAAGCACCCATTCCAACAAGAATGACATTTCGTGCATCATTCATAATCTTTTACGCATTCGCGCAAGGTTTCAACATCCATTAACTTTCTCCGTTTCATCAAGGGACTTTGCGTTTTTGGCAGTTACCTTGTGAATGATATCTGCGATATTATCCGTTCTTTTGATTTCTTCGTTATACATCTGCTCGCCAGTCTTTGCATGAAGTGCTAATTCAATTGTCAGACTGCGTTTAAAATCTTTATATCCATCAAAGTTGATGCGATGGCACATTCTGACAACCGCTGATGGAGATGAAAAACTTTTATGTGCCAATTCTTGAACGGAAAGTGTACTTGCGGTTTCAGGGGTTTTTGAGAATATATTCCGCAACGGTTCTTTCTGCACCGGCTAGTTCATGGTAATGTTCACGTAATCGAATGAGTGCATTTTTCATGGGCTGTATTTCTCCTATAAAAAAACAATAGCACATTATCCCAAAAACAGAAATAATATTTCGAAAAAAGTATCAATATTGAAATTTTATTATCATTCTTCCTATAATATGGATATAGTAGGAATATTCATAGGGGGAATACGCATATGACAATTAATCTGCAAACAATCGCTACAGAACACCGCAATGAAAAATACAATGAATCTAGATCAGATGAGTTCACTTGAAATCATTACAGAAATGAACCGCGAGGATGCGTTAATTGCGTCTGCGATTCAACCACATCTTCCTAATATTTCAAAGGTAATCGAGTATTGCATCAAGGCAATCAGCCAAGGTGGAAGAATCATTTACATGGGCGCTGGTACAAGTGGAAGACTTGGGGTATTAGATGCTGCAGAATGCCCTCCAACCTTTGGTGTATCTCCTGATGTAGTTGTTGGTCTAATCGCGGGTGGTGAAGGAGCCTTCATCAAAGCGCGTGAAGGATCAGAAGACTCTGCAGAACTTGGAAAACAAGATTTAATTCAAATTGGATTAAATGAAAGAGATATCGTGATTGGTTTAGCAGCGAGTGGTCGTACTCCATATGTACTTGGTGGTTTAGCGTATGCACAACAGTTAGGTTGTCATACAGCCGCAATCTCCAATACACATCATTCTAAGATTGGTGAAGTTGCTGAAATTGCAGTGGATGTTCCTGTAGGTGCTGAAGTACTAACAGGTTCTACACGTTTAAAGTCTGGTACAGCTGAGAAGATGATTCTCAATATGATTTCTACAGCAACGATGGTAGGTCTTGGAAAGGCATATCAAAACCTCATGGTTGACGTGATGCAGACAAATGAAAAACTACGCAATCGCGCAGAAAATATTGTTATGGAAGCTACAGGGGTTGAACGTTCTGTAGCACGTGCTACGATAGACGCAGCAAAAGGGTTCCTGTAAAGTCGCTATCACAATGATACTAGCAAACTGTTCTTATGAAGACGCATTAATGCGTTTACAGCAAGCTTGTGGTCATGTTCGTGAAGCAATCATGGAGAAATAACATGGCAAATTCATTAGGATATTCTGTATTCTTAAGCACATTTGAAAAACAGAAGGCATACCTACAAGGTGTAGGAAAAAATCATCCACTTGTATTTGTGTCATTACACATCGCTGAAGAGTTTAGTGATACATACACAAAAGACATGCATGCAATGTGTGCATGGTTAAACGAAGAAGGCTTCCGTATCGTAGCAGATGTATCCACAAAATCATTGGAGTTATTCCAGGTTTCATCTGTACGAGAAATTGCGAAGTTGCTAGATGTATATGCATTACGTTTGGATTATGGTTTTGATCATGCGGAAATGCTAGCATTAGCTAAAGAGATGCCAATTGTATTAAACGCTTCAACAATACGTGTTGAGGAAGTAGAAGACTTAGTGCGTGAAGGCAAAGAAATCCTTGCCATGCATAACTACTATCCACGTAGTGAAACAGGACTAGATGAAGAGTACTTCTTACGGATTACCAAGTCATTACAGGATGCAGGTATCCATGTGATTGCCTTTATTCCTGGGGATGTATTAAAACGTGGGCCAATTTTTGAGGGTCTACCAACCCTAGAACATCATCGTCACATTTCTCCATACGCAGCGTTTATGGAACTGACATTAAAGTACCATGTAGACCAGGTGTTTGTGGGAGATCCAGGTATTAGTACATATGAGATTGAACGTATTCAATCCTATTGCGATACAGGGTGTCATTGATATTCCAGTTACTTTGAAACATGCGGAACATTTCTATGATAAAGAAGTTACTTGTCGCATCGATAGTCCATCATGGATTATTCGTGTAGAAGAAGCACGTTTATTAAAGAAAGCAGATGAGCACATCGTACCAAATAATACAATTACACGCGAAGTTGGAGCAATCACAATGGATAATGATGCGTACTTACGTTATGCAGGTGAAGTACAGATTGTACGTAGTCCCACTTCCAGCAGATAATCGCGTCAATATCATTGGACATGTATCACCTAAAGACTTATCGATTCTAAAACTAGTCAAAGGTGGTATGAAGATTCGATTTGTAAGAGAAGATATGTAATGAAGTATCTTCTTTTCTTATGCATTTCATCATAGAAATAGAGATATGAAACAACTGTATTATTCACTTCCACAATATCTCAAAGATACCTTTGGACGAAAACTTTATAAAGTAGCACTTGAAACAGGAATGACCTGTCCAAATCGTGATGGAAAAGTCGCTGTTGGAGGTTGTATCTTCTGCGGTGAGGGAGGTTCAGGAGATTTCGCGATTTACTACGAGGGGAAGCGTTTAAGCAGAGAAGAACTGATTTATAATCACCAAGAGATTCCTAAGGGCGACTATATTGCATATTTCCAATCCTTTACAAATACTTACGCTCCTACTAGCAAACCTAGAGAAATCTTTACGGCAGCCTTAGAGGATGACTTATTTGCAGGGATTTCCATTGTGACTAGACCTGACTGTTTAGGGAAAAGATGTTATAGAACTTTTAAAAAGAGTTAAAAGAAAAATATCTAAATAAATTTATTTGGGTAGAGCTTGGTCTACAAACAATTCATGAAAGTACTGCGAAGTGGATGAATCGTGGATATCCACTTGAAGTATTCGATGAAGCAATCAAGAATCTAAAGTCGATTAATATAGAAGTAATAGTGCATATTATTATCGGTCTTCCAGGTGAGGATCAAAAAATGTTGTTAGAAACGATACAACATTTAAATGCCTGTCAGATTGATGGTGTGAAAGTTACAGTTATTGCATTATCTAAAGAATACAAGATTAGGTGTACAGTATTTATCTAATCCATCTCAATATCATGCTTTAGAGATGGATGAGTATGTAGAACTTGTGACAGAATGTATTGCGCATTTAGATGAACATATCGTTATCCATCGCTTAACAGGAGATGGAAATGCGGAAGATTTGATTGCGCCACTATGGAGTACAGATAAGCGTCGTGTATTAAATTTAATCAATCACATGTTGAAGATAAAAAAATTATACACAGGGTTGTAAATTATCAAAAATAGGAGGGGTATAAACGAAAGTTGTCATCGAAAAAAATCTTGAATTTTAGCCTAAAATATTTTAAATTGAATTTGTTTCCGTGCGTTTTTTTGATGGGGAGATTTTAAAGGGTCTAATGATCCACAGGAGGAATGATGGAACTTACATCCATTAGATGGGATATTATCCTAGGTGGTTTCGGTTTATTCTTAATCGGTATTAATTTCATGGGTGATGGTTTAAAGGCTGTCGCTGGTGATAAGTTAAGAGATTATATTGATAAATATACAACCAATCCATTCAGTGCTTTTATTGATTGGTATTGCGATTACAATCGTCATGCAGTCAAGTTCAGCTTCAACCGCAATTACGATCGGTTTAGTTCGTGCAGGTCTTATGAACTTGGAACAGGCTGCTGGTATTGTTATGGGTGCCAATATTGGTACGACGGTTACATCATTATTGATTTCCTTGGATATTGATAGCTTTTGTTTTTATACTTCGTATTTGTTGGTGCGATGATTATCTGCTTTGGCAAAGAAAGCAGAAGATTAAGAGTACTGGATATATTATTCTTGGTTTTGGTTTGATTTTTCTTTGGTTTGAATTCGATGGGTGATGAACTTGCGGCGATTAAGGATGTTCCGGCATTTATGTCCTTTTGCGGAGGCGATGTCCACAAATCCATTCTTATCCTTACTCGCTGGTACAATCATGACTGGTGCAGTACAGGCATCTGCTGCGACAATCGGTGTCGTTCAGAAGATGTACGAGGCTGGAGCACTTACATTTAGTGCCGTATTACCATTCGTATTTGGTGCTAATATTGGTACAACTGTAACAGGTATCTTAGCTTCAATTGGTGGTTCTACAGCAGCTAAAAAGAACAGCAGGCATTCATATCTTATTCAATATTATTGGTACAACCATTGGCATGGTATTCTTAGTGCCTTATGCAAACTTTTATTCAATGGATTTTGTGCAGAGTTACATATTGGTGGAATGATGCAGATAGCGGTAGCACATATTGTGTTTAATACAGTTGCGACGATTGTATTCTTCCCACTCCTTCGTCAATTCTGTTCGTTAATTCGTTTGATTGTACGTGGTGAAGAACCCTAAGAAGATTGAAATTAATATCGATGAGTTGGATGCTCATCTAGCAAATACTGAACTTCCTGCAGTTGCGATTTCTGCGGCTAGAGATGCGATCTTTAAAGTTAGCTGATGTCGTAGGGGAGGATGTCTCTGATTCGCGTGATTTCTTGAATAAACCTGGTACAGATGAAGACTTTGAAAACTTGAGACAAGTCTGAATCGATGATCAATTCTCTAGACCGTAAGATTACAGAGTTCTTAGTTCAAGTTTCGTCTAGTTCAAATTTAACGGATGTTGACCAAGCAGATATTCGAAGAGATCTTGAAATTATTAAGAACTTAGAACGTTTAGGAGATTTATCTATGAATCTCTCGGAGTTCTATAAGATGGTTCAAGAAGACCGTAGTGAATTTACTTCCTATGCGATGGAAGATATTAACGGCATGTACGATAAGTTTAAAGAAATGTACGCAAAGGCAATTGCGGTATATCGTACAAAAGATAAGATTATCTACGAAGAATTAATGGCATTAGAAGAAGAAATGGATAAGGCAGAGTATGTGGCTCGTCAGGCACACTTTACACGTATGTCTAAGAACCAATGTGAATCTTCTGTCGCTGCTTCTATCTACTGTGATATTCTTGGTACATTAGAGCGTATGGGTGACCACTGCTGTAATATCGCCAAGTCAGCATTATTGGATTATGTGGATGCTAGTTTTAATCCAACACTGACAGATACAACAAAAAATAGTTGATAAACAAAAACTTCTTGCGAGAAAATTAACAAATCGTAAGAAGTTTTTTTAAATAACATTAAGTGAAATTTTTGAAAAGGAAATTGCCTATAATGTAGACGTATCTAAAAACAGAAAGGATATGTTAAATATGAGTATTAATTTTCGTAAAGTAGCTGTTGTAGGCTGCGGATTTGTTGGATCTTCCAGTGCATTTGCCCTAATGCAAAGTGGACTATTTTCAGAAATGGTTTTATTAGATGTAAATCATGCAAAGGCTGAAGGTGAGGCTATGGATATTGGTCATGGTACTTCCATCAGTTCACCAATGAATATCTATGCGGGTGATTACTCCGATATTAAGGATGCGGCTATCATTATCGTTACAGCTGGTGCTGCTCAAAAGCCAGGTGAAACACGTCTTGACTTAATCAAGAAGAATATCCAGATTCACTCTGGTATTATGGCTGAAATCAAGGCACAAAATCCTGAAGGTATCTTATTGATTGTTGCTAATCCAGTTGATATCTTAACCTACTATGCACAGAAGGCTTCTGGCATGCCAGAAAATCGTGTATTTGGTTCGGGAACAGTATTAGACTCTGCACGTCTAAGATATCTATTAGGAACACGTCTAGATGTAGACTCACGTTCTGTTCACGCATATGTTATCGGTGAGCATGGTGACTCTGAAATCTGTACATGGTCTATGGCAAATATCTCCGGTGTTCCACTCGCTGACTTCTTTGCATTAAGAGGTATGGGCGGTGACCTTGATATGAAGGTGGCACAAGAAGATATCGCTGAAGATGTTAAGAATGCGGCATACAAGATCATTGAAAGAAAGAACGCTACTTACTACGGCATCGCAATGTCTGTTGTAAGAATCTGTCGTGCAATCTTACGTGATGAAAAATCTATCTTACCTGTATCAACTGCATTACATGGTGAATATGGCATCAATGATGTAGCACTCAGTGTTCCAGCAATTGTTGGAAGAAATGGTATTGAAGAATTAGTGCCAATCTCCTCAGTGAAGAAGAACGCACAAAGCTTGCGGAATCTGCAGCTGTCTTAAAGAAGACAATGGAAGGTGTAGAATTCTAATTAAAAAAATCCGAAATTCCGGGATTTTTAATTTACATAATTTACTTAGAAAAATATCTTACAAAAAAGAAAAGAATATAGTATGATTTTTTCGTTCATTCTTGATATACATATGATGATTAAGAACATTATCCAGTAAGAGAGGTAAAAGTAATGAATCAAAAGGCATTAAAAACACTAGGATGGATTGCGACATGTACCGCAATGTTAATGTATGTTTCCTATTTCCCACAGATTATGAATAACCTACATGGAATGAAGAGTGGTTTCTACAACCTATGGTTGCGGCTATTAACTGTTCTTTATGGGTAACATATGGATTTCTGCAAGAAAAGAAAGATTGGCCACTTATGATGGCAAATTTACCTGGTGTATTCTTTGGCGCAATCGCCGCAATTACAGCACTTTAGAAAGCGTTCCTAAGGGAACGTTTTTTTATGCAAAAGATTGATGAAATCTATAGTAATATCGTTGACTTTCTACGACGATAGTAAGAAGATTAGTATGGTTTCCAAAGAGAGTGTAAAGAAACATGGAGGAGAAAAATAATGGAAAACAAAAAAAGAATCCTTATGCAGGTACTAAAACTGAAAAGAACCTCTTAGAAGCATTCTAGAGGTGAATCAGAAGCTAGAAATAAGTATACATTCTTTCGCTTCTGTAGCTAAGAAAGCAGGCTTTGAACAAATCGCAGCTTTATTCTTAAAGACAGCCGAAAATGAAAAAGGAACATGCAAAAGCTTTTGGTTTTAAGGCTTTAGGCATGCTTGGTGATGTTAAGGAAAACTTACAAGCAGCTGCAAATGGTGAAAACTATGAGTGGACTGACATGTATGAGCGTATGGCAAAGGATGCGGAAGAAGAAGGCTTCCACGACCTAGCTGCTCAGTTTAGAGGTGTTGGTGCTATCGAAAGATGCATGAAGAACGTTACAGAAAGTTACTTCAGAATGTAGAAAATGCAGGAAGTATTCAAGAAGAGTGAAGTGAAAGATTTGGGAATGCCGTAACTGTGGTCATATCGTTGTTGGTATGGAAGCTCCAGAAGTTTGCCCAGTATGTCATCACCCACAAGCATTCTTTGAAATTCACGCAGAGAATTTTCTAAGATGATAAATTTATGCCAAAGTACACTATGCTTTGGCTTTTTTTGTTGTAAGATACATCATTCACGCATGAGTTGATGACTACAGTAGTAACAAAAGAAAAATATAGCTTTTAAAGTTATACTTAGCAGTCTTGCTTCTTGTATTTTATAGTATATAATATCGCATATCAGTGATATGTTGGAGGGTCTATGGTTAACGGTTATCTTGAAACATATAACAAATTGATAGAAAGTGCAAAAGAGAGTTTGAAAAATAAAGAATATGAAAAGGTGTCTATAAGAAATATCTGCTAGTGGTGCTAACTCACAATTGGAGCTCTTTATCAGCATTTTAAGAATAAAGAAGATTTGGAGTGACTGTATTATTTCTCCCATTTGCGATGGTTTTTATATCAATAACAAATGATAGAAATAAGGATTTTTATTGATAGTTTAGAAAGGATGAATTTAGCATTATTAGCGAAGAATTGTCCTATATTACTAATGATTTATTGAAATATATTTATGATAATTGAAAATATTTAGAATTTTAATTTTAAATGATAAAAACTAAAATTTATAAAACATTTTTCAATACAATCGTTGAAAATGAAACAAAAATGACTCAGCTTTATGATTGAAAAAGAAAAAAATATTAGCCAATATAAACATTTAACTTTTTAAAAATTAAAATCATTAATTTCAGCACAGTATCAGGGGATTTTTGCCCTAATGAGAACTGAAGATGATATAAAGAACTTAGATAATGATTTGCATTTGTTATTTGATTTTTAGATATGGTTGGATAGGGTGTTAGGTATATAACATGATTAAATTTTCAATGAAAACAAAAATCATAATTTTAATTTTAATAAACCTATTAATAACTATTCAAACATCTTTAAATACAGAGCTTTTTGTAATAATTTATATATCGCTATTTTATATTTTACAAAGAGAATTTAAAGTTTGTGTTTAAGAGTCTTGCAATTTATTCGCTTATATCTCTGCTAATATATTGTTTAGCTCAAATGAATAATCTAATTGTAGGCTCTATAGTTTTTACTTTTAATTGTTGCAAAAAGCTATTTCTAATATGCTACAGCAATGATGAAAAACTAGCCATTTTGGAGAATTACTTTATGCTCTTTCAAGCTTTAAGTTGCCTAAAAATCGTAATAATGTCTCAATTATTTTTAGATTTTTCCAAAGCTTTTATTTAGAGATGAAAAATAATACAAGAGCTTTCAAATTAAGAACCTATAAAGTGTCTAAACTAGTGAATATTTTTACTACTTTATTTACTTTTCAGTAGTTCCATTAATGAGAAGAGCTGAACCTTGTATCTGATGAGTTATCTCAAGTTGCAGTATTAAGAGGTATTGAATCTAATAATCCACGTACAAGTATGTTTGCAGAACCTCTTTTATTTTTATGAGTATATTGCAATATTTTTACTGGCTGGCTTGTTTTATACGAGGTATTTTAAATGATTGAATTAAAAAGATGCTTTTTCGTATTATAAGGGAGCGAAAGCTCTAAATAACATTAGCTTAAATATTAAAAAGGGAGAATTAATTTTTACTCCTGGAGAAAGTGGATCAGGAAAAACCAGTCTAGCTTAGGACTATAAATTGTTTGGTTCCTAAATTTTTGACGGAGATTTTTAAAGGCGAAGTTAATGTTTTGGGGAAAACCAACCAAGGATCTTAGTATGGTTGATTTATCAAGTATGATAGGAAACTGTCTTCCAAAACCCAAGAAACCAATTTTTACTCTGGATACCACAAGCGAACTTGCTTTTAATTTGGAAAACCATGGAATAAATCCCGAGCTAATAGTCGTGTATTTGATATTTTTAATGACCTCAATATAAATCATCTTAAAGATAAAGATGTTTATAAAGCTTTCAGGTGAGCAAATGCAGATGGTTGCAATCGCAAGTGCTCTGCATTAAATCCAGAAATTTTAGTCTTAGATGAGCCTAGTGCCAATCTAGACAGATCTAGTATTTCTGATTTGATAGAGTTATTAAAAAAATATTCAAATCAAATAAAACTACAGTCATTATTTCAGAGCATAGACTCTATTACCTTAAAAGATTTAGTTGATAGAGCTTTTTATATTAAAGATGGCGAAATATATATTTTTAAGGATACGAATTATACCCATGAATGATAGGAAGAGGTTAGAATATGGTCTTCGCTCTTTAAAATGACGATAGACTCTTATTAAAAACAAGCCATCAGAGAAAGATGAAAAATTTTGCTAGAATTTAAAAATCTCTCAGTTGGATATAAAAACCGCTTATTAGTAAGATGAATTTGAAAATAGAAAGTGGTGAAGTACTGGAATAATAGGTGAAAATGGCTCGGGAAAATCTACCTTATTAACTAATATCTGGTTTGATTAAAGAAATTTCTGGCGAAATTTTATTCAATGGAAAAAACTAAATAGAAGAGATAGACAAAAAGCTTTTGCGCACTAGTTATGCAAGAACCAGTTATCAATTTTTATGGAAAGTGTGAAAAAGAACTTACTTTCGGTATAAAAACTATGACGAAAAATAAACTTAATCAAGTATTTGCAAGATATGAATTTAAAGAACATAAAGATAATGATCCCTTAAAATTGTCAGGGGGTGAAAAACAGCGACTCGCTATTTTTGATAAATCTCTAGACAATAAAGATGTTTTTCTTCTGGACGAGCTAAAGTTCAGGTCTTGATTACAAAAATATGTTAGTTATTTCCGATGAAATACTTCAGGAAAAAGGAAAAATAATCATCATTGTAAGTCATGACTATGAGTTACTTTTCAGAAGTTTGTACCAAGATTATATTTTATAATCAAGGAGGTTTTGTTAAAATGACATAATGCACTCTACATATCAGTAATATGTAGTTTTTAATCTTTTAAATTAAAACAAGAAGGAGGTATGATATCTCGTCTTCAGGACGAAATTATCATACAAACGTATTAATATGACAAACAAATTAGACGTTAAAACAATGATTAAACTGTCAATATTTACAGTAGTGTTGTATATTTTTGATAAGAGTTTCCTCTTTAGTATCATTAATTCCTGAGTATATCCCTTCACGGCAGCTGTAACTTAATACCAGTTGGTATTGTGTGGATTTATTTAAGGATGAAAGTTAAGCGAAATATAGCATTTTAATTCAATGTACCCTACTATCTATTCTAACTTTTGTTGGAGGCTCACCTTATTTTATTGCTCTTGGCATGCTACTTGGAGGAGTTCTTTGCAGAGTTTATAACTTTTTGATAAAAATGGAAATTCCACCACGAAGTATTTTTGTATGGTTATATATGGTTTTCGGATTTGTTTTCTATCAACATATCTTATTATGCTTGTTGCAAGAGATTACTATATAACCATATAGAATCTTTTAGGAATGCCTATAGATATGGTTCTAAGATTAGTAAACCTTGTTACCTTGCCTCACATTTATTATAGGGTATGCTACTTGTTCCTATTTGTAGTTTTATAGGACTTCATATTGGAAAATAGTCTTTGTCCGCTATTTTAACAAGTGAAAGATTTAGGGCTGTTGCAGAGTGAATAAATCGTCCTTATATCATTAAAAGAACCCTCGCGAGAATGTTTACTAAATGAGCTAGCAGACTAAACAAAAATTTCTCTGAAAGAAGCTTTAATGATAGGGGCTCACTTTTCAGTGAAAAGCTCCCTTCTACCGAAAGCGCCCTTTAATTTGAAAGTGAACCCCAAAGTTGAACAACAAAAATTGGGTTCACTTCATTGGGTGCTTTTCCTTTGTGGTTTTGAATTGATATGTTTTAGCTATAATCTAAATAGATATTAGGGCATTTTGACCGCACGAAAAGTATATCTCAAATGAAATTTTTTAATTTTCTTGAAAAGCCCCTTTGATATAAAGGAGACGGTGCTGTTAGGCCTGATGCTAATGAAGGATAGGTGTTGATTAACTGCCTTGGGTGGAATGGAATGTAGGCGTTTTAGTTCTAACACCTTTTCGTTTAGTACTAGCTTGGCAATGATGTAGGGTGATTGGTAATTTAACTTCCTACGTACATAATTGTTTACCTGATTTGATACTGAAATTGATGTCGTGTTTTGTAAGTCTGTTCATACTGAATCCTTTTGGGATCTTCTCTCTGAAGTGTTCATGGTTCTTTTTACATTTGCCTTTGTCATCAGAGCGCCTAGGTCTTGCGAAATAGATGCTGATGAGTTTTTCTCCCGTTTCGGGATCTGTCTCAAGCGATAGTGGGGCATGGAACTCAGTGCCATTATCGGGTGCGTATCATAGTGAACATTTCTCTGAATAGTTTGATACCCAAAAAGTTTTGATGGTATCGAATAGATACGTTACCTCAAACATGTCCTTGTTTCGTAAGAGAAAATATAATTGAAGATTGGAACGTCTGTGTAACAGGGATCAGTACACACTTCTCATTACTCTTTCTTCCCGATGATCGTATCCATTTCCATACGTTTACATCCGGTCCTGCTGTTTCTAGTGCTGCTAGGAAGTCCTCGTATTTGCGACCTTCGAGGAAGTCATAGTCGATTGATACAGGATGATGCCTTGAAGAACTGCGCTGTGTGTAGCGTACCTGACGTTTTAGGTCGATGTTTAGATTCCTGGAATCTGCGTGATCACGAATGTATCTGTATGCAGTAGAGGTAGATATATTTAGGTCGTTAGTATGGATGATCGTATCGATGGATTGCTTTTTAGGAATATTATTTGAAATGCCAGCACCATCTCTAAAGACATCATATTAAAAAGGGAACCTTCACCAATAATAAAAAATCAAAAGAGGAACTTTCAAAAATAATTGAGAGAAGAAAAATATACAGGAATGATTGCACTAGTATGATTAAAAAGGGTAAAAACTCGGTATATAAAGTTGGAGAAAATATATGGGAAAAATCTATACAATCGGAAAGCTTTTAATTGACTTTATTCCAGTACAGACAGCCGCAAATTTAAGTGCTGTGGATGCCTTTCAGAAAAAGACCTGGTGGAGCACCAGCTAATGTAGCAGTAGCTGCAGCGAAACTAGGCGCAGAAGCTTATTTTTATTGGAATGGTTGGAGATGACCCATTTGGACATTTCTTAAAAGATACCATTCAAAAATTATGGTGTTAACATAAGATATTTAAAGACAACAAAGAAGGCAAAGACAGCCTTAGCCTTTGTCAGTCTTGCGGAGGATGGTCAACGTGATTTTTAGTTTCTATCGTAATCCAAGCGCAGATTTACTCTTAGATAAGCGTGATGTTGAAGAGGTAGAATTTACAAGCGATGACTATATCAGTTTTGGCTCTGTTGACTTAGTGGACTATCCTGTAAAGTATGCAACAGAGTATTTGTTACAGAAAGGCAAAAAGCAGCGAATGCGACAATCTTGTTTGACCCTAATATTAGAAAAAGATCTTTGGGATGACTTAGATGAGTGCAGACAGACAGTACTATCATTTATGAAGTATGCAAATATTGTAAAAGATGGCAGATGATGAAGTGGAGTTTATTACGGGTAAGTCAACTGTTAAAGAAGCCATTGAAGTCGTAAAAGCAATATGGCGTAGAACATGTAATCGTTACGTATGGCCCAGAGGGTAGTGATGCGTACTTAAAGCATTGTCATAGCCATGCGGATGCACGTAAGGTCGATCCTGTTGATACAACCGGTGCAGGAGATACTTTCGTAGGCGCATTACTATACTACTTAGATCATCACAAACAAAAAGCCAGATCATATTTCACCAGAAATGATGAAAGAGGGATTATGCTTTGCAAATCACGCTGCTGCCATCGTTACGACGAAAAAGGGTGCGATGAATGCAGCCCCAACATTAGAGGAATTACAGAAATAACAGTTTAGGAGAATACCATGTTTAAAAGAACAGATATGAATACATACGAAGCAGAAATCACCTGTCATTCATGCGGGAAAGAAGGAAAAAGTTAAAATTCAAATCACTGATTGATACAACCTTAGATCCAAAAGGCTGAAAACAATCTATTCCGTGGAAAAGTTATTCCGTCATAGCTGCTCAAAAATGTCATACTGAACAAAAACATGTTATATACATGCATGTATCATGATAGCAGTAAGAATCTATTGATTGGATATCCAGATAATCAGAAGGATTATGAAGAGATGAATCTGATATTTAATCGACACTATCATCGCGACGAGTTGGATGAAGCTCTTAATAAATGGATTGAAACATGCACGAAGAGAATTGTGTCCAGTCAATCTGACATGCAGGAAAAAGCACTCATTGCACAATTAGGTTTAGATGATCGTATCATTGAAATTGGTAAATATGTAACAGGAGACTTAGTAAAGATACAATCTGCAGGGTCTAGAGATTGAACATATGTACTTTAATACCAGTGGTGAAGAGTATGCATTCTTAATTCAATCTGGTGAAGGTATTGTTGGAGAAGTTCCTTTTACCAAAGAGCTATATCAAACATTAGAAGAACACTATAAACCATATCTTGCTGAAGATGAATCAGTTGAAATTGATTCTTATTGGGTTAGTGACTTCCTTAGAAAAGTAAAAGAAAAACAAAGCCAGTCTTAGCGATTGGCTTTTATTATTGTTAGTTCAATCATGTGTAGTGCTGTAGCACGTAGTTCAAATTGAATATTATTTTGGGTATGATTTAGTTTTTTTTCTACAGCAGCTAATTGATTTGTCTGTGTGCGATTTGTTTGTAAAGTAATAATGAGATTGTTATCTTTTACCTTTGTATCGATTACTTTTACATTACAATCAAATTCATTTGCTAGTATCTCTGCCATATTCTGCGCAATACTATGACGCGTCTGCTGAATATCTTGACGTATCTGATTGCGTTTGTTGGCGTGTCTTCGTATAGAATATTTTTAATGTAGTAAACCAATCGAATGAATGTGATGATAATAAAGACAAATAGCACAATTTGATAATAATCAAGTATGAAAAGTGAGAATGTCTTCTGTACAGAATACATATATGCATGAATGGAAGACAGTATGAGTGCAATACCTGTTGCGATTCTTGCATGATGTGGAATTGCCTGTAAGAAGGATGAGATAAACAATAGACTATAAGAAATAAATTGATAGTCTTTGGTAGGCTCAATACTGTAGAAGATTTGATAAAAGCTGAATAATAGACCAACCAAAGAGTAGAAATTGCCATTACTTGATAAAGCGTGTATCGACTATCTTCTTCCATTGGTTCAACATGGTCCCATAATAGAACATCTACCTCTTCCGCTAACTTACGAGCACCAGAGGAGAAGTCGCTATTTGTAATCACAACCGCTTTATCTAGTTTGTAGTAAGCGATACCAGAGAAGGCCTGTTGAACTGCATCATTACCAACGGTTCCACTGTAGT
>BNJU01002817.1_pt1 | contig 49374 bp, 70 predicted proteins | sample 8539281 | NCBI WGS metagenome assembly BNJU01 (sample SAMD00202456, study PRJDB9452) | human saliva metagenome | isolation source: human saliva | place: Japan | reverse complement strand
TTTTTATTTTGCACGTTAAGATTTTTAGAATCTTCGATTCGTAAAAATCATTACGTGCAAAAATACTGCACAGTTGTCCCAATAGGTTTATTCTTGGCTTCTTGAGAAGAATCGAAAGAAGGTTAGAAGAAAAGCTAAACAAGGAAATACCAAGAATGAAGAGTGAAACGATGAAATGATAGGTATATTTCTACTGAGAACAAATGAAATGAGTGATTGGCTGACAACCACTGCGAATTGACAAAAGTGAAATCAGGACACTATGGAAGAGTATATCTTACGTGCAAAGTACGTCTACTGCGCGCGTCGTTGAGATTTCTAGAATCTTCAATTAGTAGAAATCGTTACGTGCAAAAATACGTAATGAATACTTGCTTTTCAGATAAACAAGTAAAACTAAAGAACCATATGGAAAAATACCACATGGTTCTTGTTTATTATTACGCATCGATCTTTGCGAATTTATTTCTCATATTACAGCTTGCTGTAAATAACGCTTTATCTAGTAAATCATCTGTTTGAACTTTAAGTTCTTTAGCAATTTTATCGTTAGCTTTTTCTAGATAATCTTTAGCAGCTTCTTTAGAAACTTTAGTTTCTATAAACTCTTCATCATATTTATTAAGAAGTTCTCTCGATTGTGATTGGACTTTTAATTGATAACGTTCAATATGTGAAGCAGTATCAGCAAAATGAGCATCACAAAGAGCTGCAATTAAGCGATTAGTCCAGTAGAAGTTTTCAGTTGTTACTTGGTTAGTTGTATTAGCTAAGTATTCAGGTGTGCGATTAATGTTAGTGTAGAATGGAACTATTGCATTAAACACACAAGAACCAACAGCTAGCCATTGAATAGATTTAAGTTCATCAGGCATATATGGTCTTATTTGAACTAATCCTAAGAAGTTAGTACGATTTATACCGATTGGACGTAAAGTTCCTTTTTTAACAGAATTAATGTTTTTAGAATATGAATCATATTCAGTTCCTTGGTAGTGGTGAGATAATCCATATTTAATATCTTCAACAGTTATTTTTTTCTCTGGTACTCTAGCCCAAGGTAAATTATCAGAATCTGGGCGATAGTCAGCATTTATTCCATCATATGTGTTTGATGTTGGATTGAAATAACGTTGAAGTATCCAAGCACGAGGTGTATTGTATGTATGGTCGGCATCACTACGGCTACCAAAAGCGTGACGTGGATTAAAGTTTCCATCGATTGATAAGTCTAGATGATATTTATCTACAAATTCTTTTAAATCAGCAGAGCACATGTATTCTTTTTTTGCTCCAAAAGCATCTTCAAAATCAAATTTATCGATACCAAGTTGGTTTGGCATAATTACATAACTATCATCAGGAACGCGACGTGCCATCCAATGATGTCCACCGATAGTTTCAAACCACCAAATTTCGTTTTCATCTTGAAACGCAATTCCATTCATTTCATAAGTACCATATTTTTCTAAAAGTTTCCCTAAAAATGTAACACCTTCACGTGCAGTTGCAATATATGGCATTACTATTGTATAAATGTCCTCTTCACCGATTCCACCTACTTGTTCAGGTACATAATCATCGTCTCCTGGTTTACCAATAGCTGCTTTATATTCTACTAATGGATCAGCTCCAAGGACACGTTCATTAGATGTAATAGTTTCAGTAGCACTCATTGAAACATTATATTCATTAGCACCACATTGTCCCCAAATACCATTATCTAAAATAGCATTAGGTACCGCAGTATAACGTACTGGATTATTAGGTAATTCGATTTCTACTTTTGAAATAACAGATTTATATTTACGAGGTTGCTCCTCTGGACTTACGTTTATGAATTTTTTTGATCTAAACACTCCTGATGGTGAGTCCTCAGTACGAGCCACCATAGTTGAACCGTCGTAACTAGCATTTTTTCCTACAAGAATAGTTGTACATCCCATAATAATTCTCCTCCTAATTTGTAAATAATTGATTTTATATATGTTATGTAAAAATGTTTATTCTCGTAGAGTTTTTAAAAAATATAACTTTTCATAATATTTCCCCTTACATGAAATATTCTTTAATTTTATTGTAGTACTTATAAACATTTTATTCAAGCGATATGAGAGAGATATCGTAAAAAAATAATTTATTTAAAGAAAAATAAAGATTTTATTAAAAGGAAAAAGAATAATAAAAAATTAAAAAAACATTATAAAAATATAAAAAAATTATTGAAGATGAAAAAAATAGAAGAAATAAAAATTATAAAAAGTATATTTTTTTATTACAATATTTATGATATAATAACCATGGTAACGATTTAAGAAAGGTTGGGAGATTAGAAAGTAGTACAGATAATCCTAAAAAAACGATATTTATTAAAAACTGTGTAATAATATATAGTTTTTTTATTTTGACTATCTTGCTGATCTTAATTTGGGAAAAAAGAGATGTATGAGAAATTATTAATGAAAACAGCCTTACTTGCGGGAAAAATCCTAATGGAAAAACGGGCGCTGAAGTTTATAGAACAGAGGATACACTGGAGAGAATTATTAGAAAAGGTGTAGGAGAAGTTAGGACGGATGAATATTATACACACGTAACTTTAACGGGTATTTTTATAAGAATAGAAGGGATAGGTACAGATTTTAGACGTGTTGCAGATAGAACATATAACTTAACTAAAACAACAGCCGTAAATACCTTTATCAAGGGCCTATACATCAGGTCAGATTAGTCTGTTGGATATGTATGATGCACTTAAAAGAGTTCAAGCAGAAAAGAGTCCGATAAAAAATTGGTTTAAAGTTCTTTGTTCAGGAATTCTTAGCGGAAGTATTGTATTGATATTCGAGGGAAGTTTTTGGGATGTAATTCCTGGGAGTATAGCTGGAGCAGTAGCATTTTATGTATATGTAAAAGTTATAGGATATCTAAAGGCACCGTTTATATCAGAGTATATTAGCACCTTTGCTGGAGGAGTAGCAGGTTATTTAGGATTTGCATTGTTGAATGGTCAGTCTTTAAGATTAGCTATGATAGGGGCTGTAGTACCACTTGTACCCGGTATTACAATTACGAACTCCATGAGAGATATTATAGCTAAACAATTTATTTCTGGAACAATTCGTTTTATAGAAACATTCTGTGTAGCTTTTGCATTAGGTGCGGGAATTGTAACAGTTTATTATCTTGTTAGATTGTTAGGAGGTGCATTATAATGATGGCAGTATTAAGTCATGCTTTATTATTACTATATCACTTCGTTTTTAGTTTTATATCATCAGTTTCATTCGCTATTGTTTGTGATGTTCCGAAGAAAACTTTAGCTACAGGTGGAGTCATTGGTGCAATAGGTTGGTGTGGATATTGGGAAATGTGGAGTCATGGTCAAAGTGTATTCATGTCGAGCTTAGTGTGTTCACTACTTCTAGCAAATATAAGTCAAATCTGTGCGATAAAATTTAAAAATCCTTTAACAGTATACTTCGTACCTGGACTGGTTCCAGTAGTACCAGGGGTTACTATTTACGATGCATTTAGAACATTATTGTTAGACGAATACGGAAACTCTGCAAAAATTTTCCTAAATAGTTTTTATGGAGCAGTAGGGACTTGCAGTAGGAATAATAATCGCGGATTCAATTTTTAGGGTAGTATTAAACCCATTATTACAGAAAAACATAAATAAAAAAATTTAGACATAATAATTTATTGGAAAAATTTATTATTATGTCTTTTTACTTTGAAATGTATGGTGATGTGTGGTACACTTTTAAGTGAAAGATGTATGGTGGTATATGGTACACTTAGAAAGGAGGTCACTATGTTTCAAATTGATTCATTATCAGAGAAACCGATTTATAAACAAATAGTAGATCAAATTAAGTCTATGATAAGCAAAAACTTATTACAGGAGGGAGATAAATTACCATCGGTAAGAGAATTTTTCGAAAAATGCTTAGTGTTAATGTTAGTACGATACAAAAAAAGCTTTTTCAACAGCTGGAAAGTGAAAAAGATAATCATAACAATTGTAGGGAAAGGTACTTTTATCACTAATAACTTTGATAGTATTATCCCAAATTATGAATTAATAGATTCTATAATTGAAGAATTGGTTAGGGAAGTAAAAGATAAGGGAATCTCGGAAGAAGATTTATTAGAAAAAAATTAAGTTAGAATTTCGAAAGGATGATTAATAATGGATAATAAGAAGATAGATGTAAAGTTAAAAGAATTAATCATGGAATGGAGATTTTTGGGATTATCAGTAGAAAAGTTATGTGAAGTGGTTTCTGAAAAGATAAAGGAGAAAAATTATGAAACTTGCGATAAAGAATATTAATAAAAAAATTTTTCAAAAAAGATAGTATTAAATAATGTTAGTTTTACTGTAAAGTACTGGAGAGATTGTAGCACTTATTGGTAGAAACGGAAGTGGGAAAACAACATTATTAAAGATTTTATCAGGAATATATAGTCAAGATTCTGGGGAAATAGAAATTGAAGGTGTAGATAATAAAAAAATATAAAAAACAACTGATTTATATACCGGATAGATTCGATTATTTTAAAAAAATTCTAAAAATTAAAAAGGGTTTGTAAATTTTACAAGTTAGCTTATGAAAATTTTGATGAACAATATTTTAAAACAGAATTAGAAAAAAATTAAATTATCACAAACCAGTAGATTATCTGAATTATCAAAAGGACAATTAGCTATTTTTCAGCTTTGATCTTTGGGGATTTCTTGTCGAACAAAGTTTATCTTTTTAGATGAACCATTAGATGGGATAGATGTGATAAATACTAAAAATGATAGTTGATTATATTTTTGGATGCTCAAAGTGATGGGATTGGATTATTAATTAGTAGTCATCAATTAAATGCTTTAGAAAAATATAAGTGAAAAAGTTGTCTATTTAGATGATGGAATTGGAATAGGTAAAGAAATTAATAAGGATGAGTATAGTAAATATCAATTAGTATATCAAGAAAAATACCAGAGGAGTTACGTAGTAATCCTGATGTAAGAAATTATTAGTAATATTGGAAGAGTTTATGTGGTTATTATGAGGGGAAGTTATGATGCTACTCATAACATTATTCAAGATAAAGATCTTCTTCAATATGATAAACTACCTATTGTATTAGAGGATATCTTTTTATTAAATAGTAAAGGGAAGATGAAAATGTGTAAAGATATTTTAAAAATTATTCGCATATATTTGAAAACAATATTCAATAATGTTAATTATACTATTAATTGCCTTTTCTCGACATTTGCAGCTACAACTACTAATAAACAACTAAATGAATTAAAAATGGAGTTGCAGCTTTATGATTTTCAATTAACAACAGGAATAGCTAAAGGAAATGGAAATTAGAAAAAGGTGCATCTAATGATGAATTAAATAAAAAACACATGAACTATATAAGTTGAAAGAAGAATATCAAAAAAATTATAAAGAAAAAAATTTTCAAAAGAAAAATTAGCTGAGATGAAACATGCATATGCGGTTGGAGCATATTTACATAATTTTCCAAGTTCTCCAATATGGACATTTTATACTAACAATAAGGATCTAAATGTACTTGCAGGTGGAGAGAATGAAAAATACAAACAATATTTAACAGAAGAAGAACTAAATAACGTTCCTAAGTATAAAGAATGGTCACGAATGCAACCGGAAGCAAGGAGTACTTTTGATAAACAAGAGGAATTAGATAAAGTATATCCACCAGCATTAGATATTAGTAATATAAAAACATTAACCTTTCTTAAAAAGAAAAATCTAGAAGCTAGTAAAGTTAAGTTGAAAGAAACTATGTTTAGCGAAGGAACTAATATTGGTTATTATATTTTTGATAACTTTAATCCCGTTGTTAATCTTTTGGAGTTGAATATCATACTAATTTTGGTAAATTTGTAGCGAGCTTACCATATGAAAAAGAGAAAAGTATATTTTGCTAAAATAATTTTATCATTTCTCAACTTTAATAGTTACTTATATTCTAACAGGACTAGCTAATATAGTGGTTATAAGCAATAGTTTGTTAGGTGAAATTTATAACGTGTCAGCGGTATTTGAAATAAATAATAAAAATATATACTGGGAATAGGGCTAGTATTACTAGGAGCTATCTTATCAAGTTTTTGTGGAAGTATATTAAGCATAGGTGCGATGTATATTCCGGCTCTTACACTGATATATTATCCATTGGGAGTGTGGGTTGCTATAGGAAGATTGTTCTTTGTAAATTATCTTCCAGATGGACCGTTTCTTGATAATATACCAAGGATGCCAATATTTTATTATTTCGGATACACTCCTTGGAAGAATATCATTATTTACCTAGTTATTTTTAACAATAATTATGCTGTTAGCAAGTAAGGTTTATAAGATTCACAATGTAGAAAAAGAAGGTGAATTTTTCACAATAGAAAGACTGTTATTAGTGGGATATTTAATATTATTAATGGGAATATTTGCTTTTTCATTGATAGTGCTAACAGAAGTGTTTTACTATTAGCCAAGGTGTATCCTTAGCATTAACGATATTATTAATACCAGCTATAGTTTGGAAATTAGTTAGAACAAAAAAATAAGAATATAAAATTAAAAATAATTAGAAATCATTCTTTATTTTCCGACAATTCTATAGAGTTTTGTAAAGTTTTTCAAGAGAAAAATACACAATTTTTCAAAAATGGTTGACACATAAAAAAATTTACTGATATACTTAATAACAAGTTAATGATTCACACGTTGATAAGATAAGTAAAAGTGAAAGATGGTAAAGAGAGTCTCGGTTGGTGAAAAAGAGATCGTATTGGAAAACTTTGAAAATGGTCTTTGAGTGTTAATGGTCGAATAATTAGACCTTTACGGGTGAGCCCGTTATAGCTTCAGGGTATAACATCAATATATTTTGGTGCGTACTTTTTGAGTTGATATTTGTGAGAATATCATAAAGTAAGGTGGTAACACGTAAATTATTAGACGTCCTTGCAGAAGCATAAGCTTCTGTGAGGACTTTTTATTTCTCAAAAATAATCACAAGGATACTTAACTTAATCTAATATTACAAACACTTTGGAGGACAAAAACATGTCAGAATTACTAAATATTTATAAAACTTTAAAAAAACAAAAAAATGGGTTAACTTAAGCCACAAAATTGATGAAAAATTCACCTAAATTCCCAGCATTACCTAGCACTAGAAAAAGAAAATGTCTTTACTTTAAAAGACGGATTCTATGTTCAAAAGTTCTCAGTTGTTGGGCAATATGGAACACACATCGATGCACCAATTCACTTTGTTGAAGGTGGACGTTGGTTAGATGAAATTGAACTTAAAGATTTACTATTACCTTTATACGTAATTGATAAAAGTAAAGAAGTAGCAGAAAATAATGACTATGTAATTTCTAAACAAGATATCCTTGATTTTGAAGCTGAGCATGGTGAAATATTACCAGAATCATTCGTAGCATTCAGAAGTGATTGGTCTAAACGTTGGCCTAGCTATGATGAAATTAGAAATCTAGACGAAAATGATGTTCAACACACTCCAGGTTGGGGAAGAGATGCATTAGAATTCTTAATTAAAGAAAGAAAAGTTAAAGCTGTTGGACATGAGACTCTAGATACTGATTCAGGAGTTACAGCAGCTGCAGAAGGACTTATTCAAGAATATTACTTACTAGAACAAGATATTTACCAAATCGAAGTTTTAGCAAATCTTGATCAAGTACCTGCAACTGGAGCATTAATTTCAATTGCTTATCCAAACTGGACAGAAGCAACTGGATCTCCAGTAAGAGTAGTAGCGATATTACCAGAAGACGAATAGAACGGTCTTTATAAAAAAAGTTTTAGTTTATGAGAAAAAAATATGTATTAGAAAAAAGAAGAAAAAGTTACTAGAAGTTTATAATAAAGTCAAAAATAGTAAAAGTCAGAAGAATAAAACAAAAAGAGAAAAATAAATCCGTTAAATAAAAAGGAGAAAAATATTATGTGTCAAGGATGTCAAAATAAAGTAGTAGAAAAGAGCAGCATACAGAGTAGATCACGTGGGGTCATTTTTAAGACCTAAAGAGCTAGTAGAAGCTCGTGAAAAATTCTCAAAAGGAGAAATTTCACAAGAAGAATTAACTAAAGTAGAAGATAAAACAATTACAGAATTAGTTGAAAAACAAATTGCAAAATGGATTAAAAAGGAGTAACAGACGGGGAGTTTCGTCGTGCATACTGGCACCTTTGATTTCTTCTGGGGACTTAATGGTGTGGAGCACGTTCAAGGAGAAAAAGGATATCCATTTAAAGGAATTGAAACTAAACCAGATACAGCAAAAGTATCAGGAAAAATCAGTGGAGAAAATCATCCATTCGTAGCTCACTACAAATTCTTAAGAGACTTAGTAGCTGATAAAGAAGGTGTAACTGTAAAATTAACAATTCCATCACCATCACAATTATACTTTGAGTTAATTCGTACAGAAGATCACATCAAAGGATACGAAAAATTCTATCCAACATTCGAGGAATTAAAAGATGCGATTGTGGCAGCTTATAAACAAGTAATCGCAGACCTTACAACGAAGGATTACGTGTATTACAATTCGATGATTGTACATGGGGAGCATTAGCTGATGATGGATTTGCAAACCGTTTCCGTGACGAGCGTCCTCTAGAAGAAGTTCGTAGAGAATATGCAGCACGTTGTTTAGCGTTAAATAATGAAGTTATCGAAGGAAAACCAGGAGATTTAGCTATCAATACGCACGTTTGTCGTGGTAACTTCGCTTCTAAATGGATTTCTCAAGGTGGATACCAAAACGTTGAAGACGAGTTACTTGCTGGAGAAAACGTAGATGCGTACTACTTAGAATACGATACAGATCGTGCAGGAGATTTCAAGCCACTAGCAAAAAGTTGGAAAAGATAAAAAAAGTTGTTTTAGGATTAATTACATCTAAATTTGCAGATTTAGAAGATAAAGAAGAAGTAATCGCAAGAATTAAAGAAGCTAGTGAATATGTACCATTAGAAAATATTTACTTAAGTACACAATGTGGCTTTCGCTTCTACTGAAGAAGGAAATGTGATCACAGAAGAAGATCAATGGAAAAATTGGTCTAATCAAAGAAATAGTAGAAGAAGTTTGGGGATCAGAAAAATAAGAAACTATTAAAATATTAATTCAGTTACACTTTAAATTTTCAAAGTGTAACTTCTTTTTATATGTTAATTTATGTCATATAATACAAATTTTGACACAATGCAAACTTTGAGTAAAATAATAATATTATTACATAATATGGAAAAGAGGAGCTATTATGGCTAAGAAAAAAAGAACTAAAAAAACAAATGCTATGCGATTTTTAGATGAAAATGGTGTAGAGTACAATCACTTTGAATTTGATGCAGAAAGTGATGCTGCGAAGACTGGTGTAGGAGTAGCTGATATTATCGGGCGCGACCATAATCAAGTATTTAAAACAATTATGACTACAGATGGAAAAGGTAACTACGTTGTAGGAGTACTTATGAGTGAAGATAGCATAAACTTTAAGAAACTTGCTAAAGCAGCAGGAGTGAAAAGTTTATCAATGTTACCACTTAAAGATTTGACAAAAAAATTACAGGATATGTAAAGGTGGATGTTCACCATTTGCGATGAAAAACTATTCCGACTTTTGTAGATGAAAAATGTCGTGAAGTTGAAACGATTATTGTTTCTGCAGGTAAAGTAGGTCACCAAGTGGAAGTGAAACCAGAAGTTTTAGAGCAACTTATCGGTGCTCAAGTAGTAGACTTCAAAGCTGAATAATATAAGAAGAACGACTTTTAATAATGATAATTGAGGTATCTTATTATTTGAGTCGTTTTTATTTTTAACAAAAATTAATATATATTCAGTAAAAATTTAAATATTAAAAATTTATAAATTATATCTAAAAATAGACAATAACTCTCTTGATTAGTTTAAAAAACCTAGAAATAACAATGTTTACGCTAACATATCTTAATTGAAAAAGTATTGTAACATAATTGAAAATAGTTTAGATATTCTACTGAAACTTTATTTTGTTATACTAATAAAAAGTAAGGAGGCGTAGTATGTTATTTGATACGCATGCGCATCTAAATGATGATGCTTTATTTAGAAGACTTAGAAGAAACTAGTGCCCAGCGAAAGAAGCGGGAGTGAAATTAATAAACATAGTTGGTTTTCGATGATAAAAGTATAGAAAAAGCACTGGAAATTACAGCTAAATATGACTTTTTATATTTAACAGTTGGTTGGCACCCGTAGAAGCAATAGATTTCACAGAAGAAAAATATGAAATGATAAAAAAATATTGCTTTTAACAAATGATAAGGTAGTAGCAATCGGTGAGATTGGTCTAGATTATCATTGGGATAAAAGTCCAAAAGATGTTCAAAAAGAAGTATTTAGAAGACAAATTCAACTAGCTAAAGAAGTAAATAAACCGATAGTAATTCACACACGTGATGCTATGGCAGATACAATACAAATACTTCAAGAAGAAAAAGCTAGTGAAATCGGTGGAATAATGCATAGCTTTTCTGGTTCTGTAGAAAGCATGAATATTATGCTAAAAGAGAACTTCTACATTTCATTAGGAGGTCCAGTAACATTTAAAAATGCTAAGACACCTAAAGAAGTAGCAAAAGCTTGTCCATTAGATAAGTTGTTAATTGAAACGGATTGTCCGTATTTAACACCAACACCATATAGAGGAAAAAGAAATGAACCTGCATATGTGCATTATGTAGCACAAGAAATTGCAGATCTTAAAGAAATGTCGTATGAACAACTAACAAAACAAACATTTAATAATGCATGTACGTTGTTCGGATTAGAAGATAAAAAGGAGATTGATTAACAGAATGAAATTAGGTAGAATTATTGCAGCAGCAGCAACATCAGGATTATTATTATCAGGAGCTTTCGTAGTAGCGGAAGAATATACAGGGCACAATGTTTTCGCCGTAAGTTTAGATAACGGAAGCAAAGTTGAGCTAAAAGCTAAAAAAGGAACAGTAAGAGAAATTCTTATTGCTAATGATATTCCTTTTGGAGCAGATGATAGAGTAGAACCAGGATTAGATACAAAAGTAAATGGTGGAGAAACTATTAATATCTATAAAGCTCACGAAATAACAATCGTTGATGGTGATACAACTACAGTAAGAAAACTACTTACAAAAAGTTGGAGATATCTTAAAAGAATTAAACATTACTCTTGGAGAAAACGATAGAGTAACACCAGATTTAAATAAAGAAGTAGCAACAGTTGATACTATTAAAAATCGTAAGAGACGGAAAAAGCTACAGAAGTTAAAAAGAAGAAATCAAATTTGAAACAAAAAGAAGAAAAAGATGATTCTAAATATGTAGATGAAAAAGTTACTAAAGTTGAAGGTAAAAACGGAGAAAAAGAAGTAACTTATAATGTTGTAAGAGAGAAAGGGAAAGAAATTTCTAGAGAAGTTGTTTCAGAAAAAGTACTTACAGAAGCGACAGCTAAAGTAGTTGTAGTAGGAACTAAAACAACGTCCAGTAGAACAAAAAGTTTCTAGTCAAGCAACATCATCAAGTCAATCATATGCAGTTCAATCAGCTCCAGCTCAATCATATTCATCAGCTGGTGGTTCAGTAAGATTATCAAATGGTAATACTGCAGGAGCAGAAGGAGCGGCAGCAGCTCAAGAGATGGCTCGTCGTACAGGAGTTTCAGCTTCAACTTGGGAGCACATTATTGCACGTGAATCAAACGGACAAGTAAATGCTAGAAACGCTTCAGGAGCTAGTGGATTATTCCAAACTATGCCAGGATGGGGATCTACAGCAACAGTTCAAGACCAAATCAATGCAGCTACTCGTGCATATAAAGCGCAAGGTTTAGCAGCTTGGGGAATGAGATAATATAAACAAAAAGGCGATCACTTGATCGTCTTTTTATTAAGGGCTTTAGCCAGTTGAGGAGGCGAAGTCTCCGAAACAAAAAACCACCCGCTATGCGGGTGCGAGACAAAAGTTAAACAATTGAAAAATCATCCTTTCTTGATAAAATAAGAGTAGTTCAGCTCTAAAAATAAAGAAAGGATGATTTTAATTATGGCAAATAAACATAATAGTTTATCGCATACAAAGTGGTTATGTAAATACCATATTGTATTTACACCTAAGTATAGACGAAAAAAATAGAATTTAATCAATACAAACGAGATATAGTAGATATAATAAAAAGGTTATGTAAGTATAAAGGAGTAGAAATAATAGAAGGACATATAATGCCGATCATATACATTTGCTACTATCAATACCGCCAAAATATAGTGTATCAAGTTTTATGGGATATCTGAAAGGGAAAAAGTTCATTAATGATATTTGATATGCATTCAAATTTGAAATACAGATACGGAAATAGAAAGTTTTGGAGCAGAAGGATACTATGTGAAAGTACTGTAGGATTAAATGAAAGTACAATAAGAAAAATATATTAGAGAACAAGAATCGCATGACATTGCGATAGATAAACTGACAACAAAAAGAATATACAAATCCATTTGGAAACTAAGAAAAAAATAGATAAACCCGTTTAACGGGTAGCGGGCGTTAAAATACATCAGGGCTTGAACGAATGAAAGCCAGCGCCTTGAGGTGCGTGTTAGTAACAAAGGGTTATACCTGAAGAAAACCACCCTTTTCAGGGGGTGGTCATTATTATATTATAGAAGAAAATCTAAGTTATAATATTATGTAATTAAACATAATTTTACAACTTAGATTTTTAATTTTTATATTCTTTTTCAACTAATTTGAATGTTGCAAAAGATATCACTGAACAAATCACGATTGCAATTGCACTAGAGTGGAAGATATTACCAATTCCTACTAGAGGTGAAACGACACCACCCTAAGAAAAACGGCACGAATCCAAAGAATGCAGATGCGCTACCAGCGCGCTCACGTTCTAAACTCATAGCAATAGCAGAACCAGCAGGTAATATGAAACCTAGACCCAGTAGAAGAAGGAAGAATCCAGCTTCAATGAATAGGAAAGGTAATGTTAATGTTAAAACGATTGCTAGATAAATACTAACTGCTAGCATAACTGATAATCCTAGCTTAATACTATTTTTTTCTTTAAAGTTACCAGTGCTTTTACTACCTAAAACTATAGCAAAACCATTAAGACCAAAACACAAACTGTACATTAATGGAGTTAAATTATAGTGTGTTTGTAAGATAAATGGAGATGCAGCTATATATGCAAACATTGCAGCTAAGGCGAATCCTTGGATGATAACCAGTGCAAAGAACAGTTTATTTTTTGCGACTAGGATGATCGAGTAATAAGTTTTAGTTATTGGAAGATTCAATCGTTTACTAGACTCTAGTGATTCATGGAATTTGAAACTTACAACTAATAAGATAATACCTATCACAGCAAGGGGCACAAATATTCCACGCCAGTCTGTAAGTTGAAGCTAATAAACTCCCTAATATAGGAGAAAAGTATAGGTGCTAAACCATTAACTGCCATAAGTAACGCAAAGAATGTTGCTAGGTCACGTCCATGGTATAAATCAGTAGAAATAGCACGAGAAACTAACTACAGCACCTGCAGATGAAATACCTTGGATAAATCTCAATGTTATCATTGCGTAAACATTCGGAAAGATAATAATAGCGAGTGTACTTATTAAATATATAACTAAGCTTATTATTAATGGATTTTTACGTCCGTATTTATCACTGATAGGTCCAATAAGCAATTGCTCTAGTGCAAGACCAACCATACTACCTGTTAGAGTAAGTTGAATTGTTGAGGTGCTAGCATTGAAGAATGATGACATAGTAGGCAATGCTGGTAAATATAAGTCTGTAACAAATGGCCCAAAAAGCCGATAAAGTTCCTAGAAACAGAACTAAAAATAATTTAGAATTTCTTTTAATGTCATATTGACTCCTTTTCGATTTTTGAAATACGCTAGGTATTATAGCATAAATAAATCGTAAGTAGTTTAATAAGATGTTTTTTCGCTAATTTAGGTAATTTTCTCTTAGAAAGAATCATGGCTCTTGATGAAATTGGAAAAGAAGATGAAGAAGAGCTAGAAGTACAAGAAGCTTGATAATAAAAAGACTGACTTAAATAATCGAAAGTGATTAATTTAAGTCAGTTTATTTTATATCAAAATCTATAGAATCAATATTCATAATAAGTTTATTATTTATAAACCAAATTAATGAAAAATACATAAATAGCATAAGTAAAAATAATAAAGAAGAAAGAATAGTAATTTTATTATTTTTAAAAATATGAAATTCAATAAAATTATTATTAGTAAACAACAACAGAAATTAACAAGCGTTGTTTATGCCCAATTATTGTATTTTTCCAATAATTCAGCTTTTTTTAGCTCGTTATTCACAAAATTCCTCCTAAGTTTTATATATAAAATTATAACAAATAAAAGACTATGCTGCAATTAAATAAATAAAGTGTAAAAAGTGAATAATATTTGTATATATTCCTATTTATGTTGATTGAATACAACAAATATGATATAATTAAGTTGCCATATTATACACAAAAAATTGGAGGCAGTATGTCTTATTCAAGAGATTATATATTTGAAAAATAATAGAAAAAGCTACCTACTTTAAAAATTCATGAGCGACGAGAAAAGATAATAGTGTTTTTATTTTAGAGTATGAAAATCGTCGTGCAAAAATAGATATAGATAGTTTTGTAAGAAGCTAGGAGATAAAAACTAGTGAAAGTGATAAAAAAATAGAAGAGTTTGTCTACTATATAGTAGGGAATTTTAATGCACAAAAAATTTCTATAGATGATATAACTGAAGATGAATTATTGAAAAATATTTATCCGATAGTTCGAGCGAGTAGTTTCAATAAAGATAATGAGAATAATCTTATTAGTTTTGAACATACAAACGAGACTAAAATGTATCTAGCTTATGATTTTATAGATGGATATAAATTGTTAGATAGTAGTTTTTAGATAAATTCTCAAAAAATAAGCAAGAAGTTTTAGAAGTTGCTAAAAATAATTTAGAAAAAACTACCACTTAAGTATAATGTGGATGAAGTTGCAGGAAATAAATTTTTATTTCTTGAATGCGAAAGATGGTTATGACGGATCTAGAATATTTGATAAGAAAGTATTAGATTATTTTTATAAAAATTGGTGATTCATTTTATGTAGGATTACCACATCAAGATACGTTAATAATTGCAGATGTTAATAATAAACAAGGATTAGAAATTCTACAAAAATGATGGTTCATTTTTTTCACAGAAGGACTAGTTCCTATAACAACAATTACATTTAAATATGATGGAAAAGAACTAGAGAGTTATTTTATTTTTGTAGAATAACTTTAAAAATTAAAATTAAGTATAGGAGAAAGAGTCATGTTATTTTTACAATAAGAAAATGTTAGGAGAAACATTATTAATTACTATTCAAAGTAAAGAAGAGGTAACATACGAGGAGATATCACTCTAATTAAAGATGAAAATGGTGCTTTAGTTGGGTTAAATATTTTTAACGTTGAAAACTTGAAATTAGATGGAGAAGGTAGTATCGATTTAACTGATGAACAAAAAGAAATTCTTCAAAAACGTTTAGAAAAATGGAATCAAAATAGACTTAGAAGGTAATAACGATGATTTCTTTGTAGTTGGAGAAGTTTTAAGTTGTGAAAAACACCCAGACGCAGATAAGTTAAAAAGTAACTGAAGTAAAAAGTTAGTGAAGATGAGACATTACAAATCGTTTGTGGAGCTCCAAATGTAGAAAGCAGGACAAAAAGTTGTTGTAGCATTAAGCGGTGCAATGATGCCAAGTGGTTTATTAATTAAAAAAATCAAAATTACGTGGTGTTGAATCAAACGGAATGTTATGTTCAAAAACGTGAATTAGGATTACCACAAGAAGAAGCACGAGGAATTTTAGTATTAGACGCGGATACTAAAGTAGGAACTCGTGTGAAAGATTTAAATCTTAAATAGAATTTAACTTAGGAGGTGTGAAGCATGGTGAATTGGAAAAAGTGGTTTTTAGAAGAAGATGAAGATGAGATATTTGAAGAAGAAGTTTCTAGAAAAGAAAAGAAAGATGATTCATTAGCAGGTAAGGAAAAGAAAAACTGCAGATAAGAGAAAAAGAAAGAGTCTATTATGAAGATGAAGAAGATTTTGAGATAGACTTTAGTTCTAAAAAAATCTAAGAGAACATTTGAAGAAGATGAGTTTGAATCAGATTTTGAAACAGAAGAAAAAGAGAAAAACTCAAGAGAAATTTGAAGACTATGAAGAAGTAAATTTGGACGACTTTGAAATAGATGAGTTTGAAGATGAAGATTATGAAGAAGACTTCGAACAAGAGAGAAAATCTAAAAAAGGAACTGGCTTTCTTTAGCTAAATTCAAGAATTTATTTAAACAAAATGATGAAGAAATAGATGATGATTTCCTAGATGAAGAGGTTCTTGAAGAAGATAAAGATGATGAGGCTGAAGATTATAAAAACATATCTAGAACACAAAAACGTGAACAAAAGAAAAAGCTAAACTAGCTAAAAAGAACAATCAAGAGTAGTAAAAGAGGAAAACTTTGAAGATTATGAAGAAGAGGAAGAATACGAAGAAGATAAAAAAGTAGGATTCTTCTCAAGACTTAAAAGATAAATTGTTTAACGTAAGTGAAGATGAGATCGATCAAGAAGAGTTAGAAGCGGTATTAGATGATTATGAGGAAGAATACGAAGAGGAAACTCCAGTTAAGAAAAAAACCTCAAGTATCTGTTGAAAGATTTGATTCTGAACCCGAAGAAGAACTTGAAATTGAGTTTGTAGATGAAGTTAAAGAAGAGGCTAAATTTGAAGAAATTGATATTACAAAAATATGAAGAAAAAGAAGAGAAAGCTTCAGCTGGAACAGTTACAGACTTAGGAGATGCACTTAAGAAACTTGGTGTTACAAATTCTGAAATAACTGACGTTGATATCTTTGATGAGAAGCCAATAAGAAGAAAACACCCAACGCTTGCAGCTGTTCGTACTAAGAGATTAAAACAAGACCATAAGATTGATGAACTTGGAGACAGTGTAGTATTAGGAAAGATAGTAGTGAATTAAAACAAGAAGTAGCTACTTCATTCAAAGGTCAAACTCAAGAGGAAACTCAAGTTCAAGAAGAAAAGAGTTAATAAAAATAAAGAAGCTCGTAAAGAGTTTGAAGAAAAACTTTAATTTTTAGAGAGAAGAAGCGATAAGATCGAAAAAGATAATCCATTATACGTTAAGAAAAACGAAAAAATTAGATGGTATTTTTGATGAAATTCGTGAAAAAGAAAAGTAAAACTCATGAGAAAAGAAGCCCCAGCGCTTGAAGTAAGAGAACTTAATGCAGAAGGAAGTCGTGAAAAATTAAAAATACACTTCTGTACATGATGTGTTAGAAGGAAATGAAGATTTATTCGAAGATGATATTGATAGAGTAAGTAAAAACTTATTGGTGAAAGATTCGAAGAAGGCCAAGAATCTAGCGAAGAAATTGAAAACTTCAGAAAAGGGTTATATGAAGGTAAAAATCTGATAATAATCAAGAAAGAACAGCTTTAGACGAACTTATTGAAACTGAGAAAAATTGATGTTTCACCAAGAAAAAGAAGAGACTCTTCCTGAAATAGAAGAACTTAATGAAAACTTAGCTGACCTTAAGAAAGAAAAACAAGAAGAAACTTATGTTGATTTAGTTCAAGAAGCGGCTAAAATAGAAGATATTGAAGTTGAAGATTACGAAGAAATTAAAGAAGTTAAAAAGACAGACTTTCTGGTTACAGTGATTATCATTTAGATGAAGAAGAAATCGAAGAGTTAGAAGAGCAAAAACTATTTAGAAGAATCTGCAGATTCAGTAAATATTGATAGCTTATTAAGAGAAGTATCACCTAATAATAAGATTATTAAAAAGCTAATGATGTAGATAAATTCACAGACGAAAAAGTTGTTCCTAAAGAAGTAGTTGAGAAGAGAGTAGAAGAAGCTAAAAGCTCATGAAGAAAAGTGAACAAGTTGAAGAGGTAGAACGTGGAATAGATTATACAGAAAAATTATATACTAATGATGTTTCTGAGTACTTTGATAAAGGTAATGGTACTAAGTTAGGTGAATATAAAACTGTAGATTATGGATATAGACCAGTAAGTAAAGAAAAATTGAAAAATAATCAAAAATACTTGATGCAATTTTTGAAAAATATTCTTCAACAGGAATCTCTACATCGACTAGATCGGTAACAAGTCAAATGATGAGTTCAAATACTATCACTCCTAAATCACGTAGTGTAGGTAAGTTTAAAACCATCTCAGTATATTCTTCTGTATATGGTTCAGCAACACGTAATACAGCTGAAAATTCAAATAAACCAGTTGGTATATCAACTACAGGATTATCTATAAATAATCAAGTGAGTAAAACTACACCTGAAGTAAAAAATAATGAACCAAAAATCAGTAGAAGATAAAGTTTCTACAGAAAAAGTAATGCTAATATCTATAAAGAAATTGCCTCACAAGAAGAGACCGTTTGGAATATAGGTTCAGCAAAAACGAGTACCTAAAAATAAGGTTAAAAACAAAAAAATAACTAGATAATCAGTATAAAGAGGATGGCTCAAAAGCCATCCTCTTTGTTTAGGATATTTCATTGGAAGAAAAAAATTTAGTCGTAGACTGAATTTTTAATATTGAAATGAAAATATAAGAGAAATAAATAAGGGAGTGACTCAAAAATCGTGATTTCGAGAAATCGATTTTGTCGAGTCACTCCTTTTGATTAAATTTAATCTATTACATATTGACCAGGACTTATTGTATTTACGATAGTTTCGAATAGAATTATTCCAACTACGTTTAACATAAGTCGAGAACGAATTTTTTCTGTTTTTGTGCATCGTAGACTTTTATTAGCTGATCGCTCATTTTAGCAAGAGAGCTATTCGTAAGGCTAGTGATTGATAAAATAGTTGCTCCGTTTTGTTTCGCAGCTAAGACGCAATCATTAATGACGTCTGTATTACCACCTAGAGAAAAATACTAAAATTACATCATCTTTTGTACAAATATCAGGGATTCTTTTAATAGAATAATGTTCAAAATAGTCATTTGACCAAAGGTTAATAAGTTTAAGTTTTCTGTTGAAAATCACTCATAACCATGTAGCTAGAGCCACTACCTAAGCAAAAATACGACGTGCATTAATTATTTTATCGGCAAAAATATCAAAATCATCTTGATTAAGAATAGACATTGTTCGAGAAAATTCAACGCTAAGCTGTTCTTTTAAAGTAATAAAGTTAGAAGAAGTAGCGTTATTATTTTTAGCTAATTCTTTACTCATTTTTAAATCATATTTTAAATCGATAAATGTGTTATATCCCAACTTTTTACAAGCACGAATTACGGTAGAAGAAGAAACGAGAACAGCCTGTTTAATTTCTTTTAGAGTGGTATGTTCAATATTATCTTGTTTCATTAGATAATCAATAGCTTGTTGTTCCGAAAATGGATAGTCTATCATAGTTTTCTTTTAAATTCTCAAAAACATAAAAAATGCCCCTATAGTAAAAATTTACCAATGAAATTTTTCTTTACTCAGCATTAAGTATCATATCACAAAAAATTTAAAAATGAAAAAGTTATTTTATAAACGTTTTCTAGAATTTAGTAAAATTTTACTAAAAATAGTAATAAATTACAAAACAAGAAACTTTTTAGGCGGAAAACTAAAACCGTTTTCAAATTTGTTATAATGTACCTATAAAAAAATAACAAAGGAGAAAAAGGTAATGGCAAAGAAAAATAAATTCGTTTCTGCTTTTGAGCAATTCGGACGTTCGTTCTTATTACCAGTATCTGTACTTCCTGGTGCAGGTATTATTAAAGGGATTGGGACAGCCTTCAGTAATTCAAACACACTAAAAATGTTCCCAGTATTAAAAAAATGACATTATTCAATTTATTATGAAATTCTAATTGTATTAGGAGATACAGCATTCAACAATTTACCGATTATTTTTGCAGTTGGGGTAGCTGTAGGTTTAGCAAAACGTGAAAAAGGTTCTGCTGCACTTTCTGGTTTACTAGGATTCATCGTATTACACTACGTACTTAACTTCCTATTAGTACAAAGTCACAAATTAGTAGATACTAGTAAATTATCAAGTAATGAAGCAAAATTAGCATTGTCAAATGCCATGCAGACAAAAGTACTTGGTATTCAAACAATGGACCTTAGTGTATTTGGTGGTATCATCGTAGGTATCGTAGTATACTTCGTCCATAAGTGGGCAGTTAAAGTTCAATTACCAACAGTTATTGGATTCTTCAGTGGACCACGTTTCGTACCTATCGCAACTATCGTAATCATGTCAGCAGTTGCTACTGGATTATTCTTCGTATGGCCTCCAGTACAAAAAGGTATCAGTGTATTATCAGTATTCATTCTTAAGTCTGGACCTATTGGAACGTTCCTTTATGGTTTAGTAGAGAGAGCATTATTACCATTTGGTCTTCACCATGGTCTAAACTGGCCAGTTCGTACAACAGAACTAGGTGGAGCTTGGGAAATTGGTGGACACCGTGTAGTTGGTACAATCAACGCTTACTTAGCTTCATTAGCTGATCCAAACGTACAACATGTAGACCCAAGTATCACTAGATTTAACGGTGGTAAATTTGTTTACTTCATGTTTGGTCTTTCTGGTGCAGCTTATGCAATGTACAAAACTGCTGATGAGAAAAAACGTAAAGTTGTAGGATCATTATTATTCGCAGCTGCTGGTACTTCATTCTTAACTGGTATTACAGAACCAATCGAATTTACATTCTTATTCGTAGCTCCAATTCTTTATGTAGTACACGCATTCTTAGCTGGTTCAGCATTATTCGTAATGCATATGTTAGGAGCAGGGGTTGCTACTCCAACTGGACACGGATTTATTAACTGGGTAATCTACGGAGTACTTCAAGGTCCTAAAACAGCTTGGTGGTTAGTACCAATCGTAGGTGTAGTTTACTTCTTCATCTACTACATCGTATTCAGATTTATGATTGTTAAATTCGATCTTAAAACTCCTGGTCGTGAAGACGGAGATGATGTTAAATTATCTAATAAAAATGAAGCTCGTGCTAAACTTGGTGTAGAAATCGCTACAATCGGTAAAGAAGAAGCACCAAAATCAGTAGACGTAGCTGCTGGTGATGATGAAGTAATGGAAACAGTGCAAAAAACACCAGAAGGAATTAGAAAACAAGCTACTGAGTTAATTAAAGCACACGGTGGACCAGATAACATCGAAGCGGTAGATGCTTGTATTACTCGTTTAAGAATTAATGTAAAAGATAAAAGTGTAGTTGATCAAGAGCGTATTACAACGAAACTTGGAGCTATGGGATTTGCAGAAAGTGATATGCAAATGCAATCAATTTATGGATCACATGCTAATGTATTAAAAATGGAAATCAAGAAATGCTTGGTATGGAGGAATAATTTCATGAAGAATTTGTTTGTTACAGACTTAGACGGTACATATGTTAAGAATTCAGTGTTCGTAGAACAAGAAGATTTAAAAAGCGTATCATGATGCGAAAAAATACGGGGATTTCTCAGTTGCGACTGGGCGTTCTGTTGAAGAAATCAAATATATTGCAGAAGGCAATGATATGGATGTTACACACATGATAGGGTTTAACGGAGCGGTCGTAACAAGACAAGATGAAGTTCTTTTTGAAAAATATATTCCTACTAAAGATTTAACTGGAATATTCGAATATCTAAAGGAAAGCAAATTAATATTTGATGCTTTAGATGGAAAAACAACGTATCGGTAATTTTGATCATGAGAAGAAAGATAGATTGTGGAACATGGAACTAATTTGTGTTGAGAATCCTTTTGAAATACTAAAAGGAAAAAAACAATCTATAAAAATAAAATGTAAGACCAACAAAAGATCAATTAGATTATCATTACGATATAATGAAAGAAAAATTTCAGAAGTAGAGATTTATAAATCTGGTTCAACACGTATGGAAATTACAGCAAAAAAATATTTCTAAAGCTAGTGGTATAGAAGCTATCAGGTCAGGGTATGATAGAGTAATAGCTTTAGGAGACTCAGGAAATGACGTGGATATGTTTAAAGTAGCAGATATTTCATACTGTATGAACCGCGCCACAAGAAGTAAAAGATCAAGCTACACATGTAGTAGAAGATTTTGCAGCGGCGATAAAACATTTTATTGAAAAACTATGAATAGTAAAACAAAGAACCAGCTGAGATGCTGGTTCTTTTTCTATTCTATGTATTAAAATCAATAAATAAAATTCAGGGTTGACTCGACAAAAATCGATTTCTTCGAAATCACGATTTTTGGAGTCACTCCCTGATTTTTAATATTTCTAATATTTCTCCAATATTTCACCTCTTACCGCTGAGATAAGATAAAGTGAACCTGTAATTAGAAGAGTTTCATCATTTTTCAGATTTGGAATAATATTGCTTTAAAGCAACTTCATAATTCTCATATTTAGTAACATGAGTATCCCCAAAAACTTTGAATTAGATTATCAAGGTTTGATTCTTTAATCTCGATTGGAACTTTAGTTGCTGAGAATTCAGCAGGAATAGTTTTTAATTTTTCAATCATATCTTTATAGTCTTTTGTCTTCAAGAATACCAAGCAGAATTTTTCAATTTAGGGAATTTTTGCTTATTTAGGTAGGCTACTAAACTATCTATTCCATCATTGTTATGTGCACCATCTAGAATAATATTGTTACGAATCCATTCTAAACGACCTACCCAAACTGATTTGCTTTAGAGCTTCCTTTATAACATCATCTTCTATATCGATAATACCACGTTTTTCAGATTAGATAATGCTTCTAAAAGCTAAAGATGCGTTAAAAGTTTGGTGTGTACCAACCATTTTTGTAGAATAATCTACACCTTTATATGAGAATTCGTTACCTCTAGCTTCGACTTTGTTCACAACGATATCTTTTTCGTTTAGTATGCTTAAGTTAGCATTTTTATCCTGACAGATGTCTTTTATTACATTTACTACACCTTCACAAGCAGGATAAATTAGAACATTATCATTTTCTTGGATAATTCCACCTTTTTCATAGGCAATCTTTTTCAAGAGTATCACCAAGAATCGCAGTGTGATCTAGACCGATTTTTGCAATTATAGATAATACTTTTTCTTTAAAAATATTTGTTCCATCATATCTTCCGCCAAGACCAACTTCCATAATAACGAAATCTGTTTTTTTGCTCTCTAAAGTATAATAAAAGCTACACCAGTGATGATTTCGAAGAATGACAGTTTATCACTAGGGTCTGGATTATTTTTGTCGTAAGTTTCTTGAACTAGTTTGAATAATCGATAGGCTTCTTTATATGAAATAAAAATCATTATTAACACGAATTCTATCGTTAAAAACTTAGCATACCGGGACTTGTGTATAATCCGACTCTATACTTAGTTTTTAAGACATCTTTTAAATAAGAACAAGTTGATCCCTTACCATTAGTACCAGCAACATGAATTACTTTTAAAGATCTTTTTCAGGATGGTCGAAAAGTTCAAGAATATGTTCCATTCTGTGAAGGCCAAGTTTCATTCCAGTACGTTCTATTTTATACGATGAAGTAATAAGAAGTTCTTCACAAACACACTCAATTGCGTAGTTTACAATTTCATCTTCATCTAAAGTTAGAAGTTTTTCAGCAAGTTGCTCTAAACTTAACTGATTGAAAAGTTCTAATATGTTATTTTTATCTTCTAAATTATTTTCTTTTAAATATTTCTCAAATTTTTATTTTACAATTCAAATTCATAAATAAACACCAACATTTCTAATAATATACACTTAATTTTATAATGATAAAGATGAATTGTAAAGGATATAATTTTGGGGAAGAGATTTAAGTTAAAAACCAAAAATAAGATATAAATAATCCTTATAAATTATTTATGGTTATGATGATTAGTAGATTTACATAGTATTATTGAAAATTAAATATGAAAATCAACAACTTTAATTTCATTTTAATTATAGTCTAAAGTTCATGTAAGGTAAGTGGGATATAATATAAACATAACAAAAAACTTAATAATATTTTTCATAATATACGGCTCATCGAAAGATGGGCCTTTCTCCATTTCTAGGGAAAAATTTTCAAAACTTTTTCAACTTTAATTTTCATTTTAATTATAGTCTAAAGTTCATATAAGGAAAAGTGGGATATAATATAAACATAACAAAAACTTAATAATATTTTTCATAATATAAATGGCTCATCGAAAGATGCGCTTTTCTCCATTTCTAGGAATATTTTCAAAAACATTTTAACTTTAATTTCATTTTAATTATAGTCTAAAGTTCATATAAGGAAAGTGGGATATAATATAAACATAACAAAAACTTAATAATATTTTTCATAATATAAATGGCTCATCGAAAGATGGGCTTTTCTCCATTTCTAGGGAATATTTTCAAAACTTTTTAACTTTAATTTCATTTTAATTATAGTCTAAAGTTCATATAAGGAAAGTGGGATATAATATAAACATAACAAAAACTTAATAATATTTTTCATAATATACGGCTCATTGAAAGATGGGCTTTTTCTCCATTTTTGGGGGTAATTTTTGATTTCGAGTTTAAAATATTTAGATAATAGATATTTTTCATCGGTTAGTCGTAATTCTATCAAGTCCAAAGGATGAAGATAGAATGTACGAATAACATATGCTACAGAAACTAGAATTTTTTTAGGACGAAGGGACGAGAAAAATTCTTAGTTTCGAATCAGTGTAATATATATGGTCCATCGAAAGATGGGCCTTTTCTCCATTTCTAGGAGATTTGACAAGTAATAATTTTTTTAAGATATTATTAGGGTGTATTAAGAGCATTATTGATTAAGGAGAGATACTTGAAGAAGAGAAAACCTTATTAGTTAAGGTTAAATAAAAAGGTATATCTATTTGATATGTCTAATTTATTTAGATAGAATGAATTAGGATAACTATTTTAAAAATTTTGTGAATGTTCATACTGTTAAGGGATTAGTAAATGAAAAATCTAGGTTTTTTTAGAAATTAAGCTAGAACAATTCTATAAAGAATGGAATAGTGTGTAAATATTTAGTATAGATGATATTTGCGAAGGTGTAGATATGGATATTAGATTTGAAAAAGGTATAAACAAAAACCATTCTCTAGTGATCTGTAAATGGTCGAATGAGAAAGGTGAAGAATTTCAAAAACAATGGATGGGATTAAAGGTTTCTTATCCTTTAAATTTAAATAAGATACAGAAATTAGAGAATATATTTTTCTATTTTTCATGAAGAAGAATTTCTTGGGATAATACAAATTATAAAAAAATCGAGGGAGATAATGTGCATTTAGGAAGATTTATTTTTAAATCCACAAAAAGTAGGGCAAGGTCTTGGAAAAGAATGCATTAGGATCATTTGTTCAGCGTATTTTTTTGAAGATAAAAAAATATTGATAGTATAACTTTAACAGTATTTGATTCTAATATAATCGCTAAGAACCTGTATGAGAAATTAGGTTTTAAAAATTGATAAAGTTATAGAACGTCCAAATTTGAAGTATATTATGAAAAGAACTAGATAATTATTATTTTTCAAAATTTTTCAACTATAGTTTCATTTTAATTATAGTCTAAAGTTTGCTTAAGGTAAGTGGGATATAATATAAACATAACAAAACTTAATAATATCATAATATATGGTCCATCGAAAGATGGGCCTTTTCTCCATTTCTAGGGTAATTTTTGATTTCGAGTTTAAAATATTTAGCTAATAGATATTTTTCATCGGTTAGTCGTAATTCTATCAAGTCCAAAGGGTGAAGATAGAATGTACGAATAAGACATGCTACAGAAACTAGAATTTTTAGGACGAAAGGACGATAAAAATTTTTAGTTTCGAATCAGTGAAATATATGGCTCATCGAAAGATGAGCCTTTCTCCATTTCAGGGATAATTTTCAAAAACTTTTCAACTTTAATTTCATTTTTAATTATAGTCTAAAGTTCATATAAGGTGAGTGAGATATAATATAAACATAACGAAACTTAATAATATTTTTCATAATATATGGGACTGATTATTTTATCAGTCCCTTTCTCCATTTTCAGAATAGTTTTCAGTTATTCTTGAATCTTTTAATTCAAAGTGATATAATATTATTTATGAAAAACATCAGTAAATTTATTAGAAGGTCCGATTTTACGGGCGATGATTGCTTTTGCGATACCAATTATGATAGCAAATATTTTTCAGCAACTCTATAATACGGTAGATATTATGATTGTTGGTAGATTCTGGAGAAGAATCCTTTGCTGCTGTTGGAGCTACTGCTGCAATATTTGAGCTTTGTAGTTGGTTTTGCATTAGGTATAGGAAATGGTATGGGTATTGTTATTGCTCGTCATTACGGTGCAGGAAATTATGAAAAGTTAAAAGAGTGCTGTAGCTGCTACATTTTGTAATAGGTGGGGTGTTGAGTATTGTTATTGCCGTATTAGGAATTTTACTTTATATCCATTACTGAAATTACTAGGAACACCAAGTAATATATCGATCAATCTTATGAGTATAGTTATCTTATAGTAGTATTTGTAGGTGTTACTCTTGCGTATAATTTGTGTGCGGGATTACTTCGAGCAGTAGGAGATAGTAAGGCTGCATTATATTTCTTAATTTTTCTCAGCAATTATTAACACTGTATTAGATACATATTTTATAGCATACTTACATATGGGTGTGCGCTCGGCTGGGGTAGCAACTATTATTTCACAAGGAGTGTCTGCTGTATTGTGTTTTATTTATATTCGCAAAAAAACTCCGTTTTTAATCCCATCTAAAAAACATTTTACATGGAATAAAAAACTTTATGCTGATTTATTGGGGCAAGGTATTTCTATGGGGCTTATGTTTTCTGTTGTTTCGATTGGAACTTTAATTTTGCAAACTTCGATTAATGCCTTAGGTTCAACGATTATCAGTGCTCAGACAAGTGCTAGAAGAATAATGATATTTGCACTTCTTCCAATAATAGCTATGAACGCGACTGTAACAACCTTCACTTCACAGAATTTTGGTGCGAGACAATATAGACGTATTGTTGAAGGTCTTCGACAAGCGATGGCTATTGCGATTACTTGGTCAATTTTTATTAGTATTGTATTATTCTTTTGCTAGTCCATATCTAAATGGACTTGTCACAGGAAGCAATGATGAAGAACTAATTTACCAAGCTTCGCTATATCTTAAGATTAGTTCTGTATTTTATCCATTTTTAGCGATACTTTTAGTATTGAGAAATGCTCTGCAAGGATTAGGACAAAAGATGATGCCACTAGTTTCAAGTATTATAGAAATGCTAGGAAAAATATTATTCGTAATATTTATTATTCCAAGTGCAGGATATTTAGGAGTAATATTTGTAGAACCTATTCTATGGGTTGTAATGGCAGCTCAATTGTATTATGCATTTAGGAAAAGAACCCGTCATTCGTTCATTGAAGAAAAAGAGTGAATAGAAAGTTGGGAAGTCACACCCAATCAACAAAATAAAGAAGTAATTCTAAAATTATAATTTTTAGGGTTGCTTTTTTTACTGCAAACACCATACTCACATGATATAATAGTAAGGTATGCAAAATAAAATGATAAGGTGATAGAATGAATAAATTAAAACAATTATTAAATGAAAAATATTTAATTATGGGGATATTAAACTTTACTCCTGATTCTTTTTCAGATGGAGGAGATTTTTATGATGTGGAAGCTGCGATAGAAGGTGTTCGTAAGATGGTAGCTGAAGGTGCGGATATTATTGATATCGGTGCTGAATCGACTGGTCCAGGTTCGACTGTAGTTAGCGAGGAAGACGAACTTGCTAGATTACAAAGTGTATTTCCAACTTTAAGAAAAACATTCCCTGATGTGTGTTTTAGTGTCGATACGTATAAGCCTAATGTAGCTGAATACATGATTGAAGCAGGAGTAGATGTACTAAATGACGTAAATGGTGCTAAAGGAAGCACTATGGCTGATATTGCTGCTAAGTATAATATTCCAATCTTTATAATGCACAATGGTGGTGTAGAAGAAGGACATGAGATTGAACAAGTTGTACGTGAACTAGGTGAGAGTGTGGATATTTGCTTAAATGCAGGTGTGAAGAAAGAAAATATTATCGTTGATCCTGGGATGGGATTCGGCAAAACTGCAGAAGCTAACTTAGAAATTACACGTAAACTAGAATTACTTAATTCATTAGGTTGTGAAATCTTATATGCGGTAAGTAGAAAGAGAACTACAGATTATGTGCTAGGTGGTAATAGTAATCCGAAAGATAGAGATATAGTAAGTGCTACTTTATCATTAGAAGCGGTGAAACGAGGAGCTAGAATGGTACGTGTTCATAATGTAAAAAGTTATGAAAGAAGCCCTAATAACATATGAAATAATTAATGGCTAATCTAACAGAAGGAGGTTAAAATGAAGAATACATTTGTTTATAATAATCATCTAGAAGCGATGAAAGTTCTTAGTACGCTTGAGAGTGAATTAGAAATTTGCGATGAATTTATTTTCAGTGGCGTTTATTTCAGAAAGTGGTTTAACTAGTTTACTTCAAACTTTGAAGAATTTAGAAGAAAAATATCCGTGGAAAGATTTTAACGACGAATTATTTATATTTTAATACTCCTAAAGTGTTAGAGAAATTGTCTAATTTTAAAAAAATATCTCTAAAGGTTTATGATTGTGTAGAAAATAAACACGGCTTCCATACTAAAGGTTATTTGTTTAGACGAGGTGACTCTATGGAAAGTGCTGATGGGAAGTTCGAACTTAACGAGTGCTGCACTTACAATAAATAAAGAATGGAATACTTTTGTTGAGGTGATAGGATTCTAACGGATAACATTCTATATGAGTTTAATAGCTTATGGAAGAAGGCCAAGTCTTACTCTGAAATAAAAAGATAAGTATGTTGAAGAATTCGCTAGTAATCAGATTGAGACTGTTACTAAGAAAATTATTTCCGAGGAAATTAAACCGAATAAGATGCAAAGGAGTTTTATAGAAAATTTCGAAAAGCTTCGTAATCAAGATAATAAGGGCCTTCTTATTTCTGCGACAGGAACTGGTAAGACATTTGCGGCTGCTTTTTGCGATGAAGAGTATAGGTGCCAAGAGATTGTTGTTTATAGTCCATAGAGAACAGATTGCTCGTCAGGCACTGGAGACGTTCAAGACTATTTTTTGGTACTAGCCGTAGTTATGGTCTTCTTACAGGTAAGGAGAAAATATAGAAGTGGATTTTTATTTTTTTCTACAGTTCAAACTATGTCTAAAGAAGATGTTTTTAAGAGTTTTAACGAGACTAATTTTGATGAAATTATAATAGATGAGGTACATAGGGCAGGAGCTGACAGTTATCTTAGATTGATGGATTATTTCAAACCGACATTTTATCTAGGGATGACGGCAAGCCCCGATAGAACGGATAGTTTTAATATTTATGAATTGTTTAACAATAATATCGTTTATGAAGTTCGCTTAAAAGAAGCGATGGAGAATTCATTATGCCCGTTTCATTACTTCGGTATTAGTGATCTAGAGGTTGATGGTAAGGTTATTGATGAGCTGAGCGAGTTTTCAAATCTAGTGTCTAATGAACGCGTTGAGCATATTATAAGTAAAATTAATTATTATGGTTATTCTGGAGATAGGGGTAAAGGTCTAGTTTTCTGTTCGTCAAAACAAGAAGCTAAGGTACTTAGTGAAGAATTTAATAGGCGTGGTTATAATACTACTAGCTTAACAGGTGAAGATAGTCAGGAGTGCCGTGAACAGGAGATTGCTAAGTTAGTTACGAATAATGGCGATATGCTAGATTATATATTCACAGTAGATATTTTCAATGAAGGTGTAGATATACCTGAGGTTAATCAGGTAATTATGTTAAGACCCACTCAAAGTTCTATTATCTTTATTCAACAGTTAGGTCGTGGCTTACGAAAATCTGCGAATAAGGAGTTCGTGGTATAATAGATTTTATAGCCAATTATAAAAAATAACTTTTTAATCCTGTGGCTCTATCTGGAGACAATAGTTATGATAAAGATACTGTAAGGAAATTTTTATCTCAAGGGACTAGAGTATATTCGGGGATGTCGACTATTCATTTTGATGAAATCTCTAAACAAAAGAATTTATAGTACGATAGATAATGTGAAGTTAAATACGTGGTTATTTGTTACTGATGAGTATAACAAGCTTTAAAAATAAACTAGGGTAGAATACCTACGTATTTAGACTTTGAGGACTATGACGCTATTGATGTTAGAAAGATTTTTCGAGGTAGCTGGAAGTTATTATTCATTCTTATCTAAGAAGGAAAAAAACAGTTTAAGTATAGTGGAAAACTGACAAAGACTGCAGAGAATATGTTAAATTTCGTCTCTACTAATTTAATCTTGAGTAAAAAGATAGAAGAACTTATAATTTTACGTTTGTTATTAGAGGATAAGAAGCGTAGTGTTCTTACATCTTTTGAAGAAATTATGTTGAAAGACTATAATAAATTTATCATGCAGATTATGAGCTGGATGTTAGTAGAAAGATACTACTAACAACTTCGTAACTAGCAGTGTTACCAAGAAGAAGTTTCATGATTGTATATTTTTTTAGATGAGAATGCTGCTGAGATAAGAATGTCTAAAGAATTCAAAGAACAGCTACAATCAGAAATTTTTAGGGAACTATTACTAGATTTAGTAGACTATGGAATTTACAGATATAATAAATATTATAAAGATAATTTATACAAAGATACTAATTTCGTATTGTATGAGAAATATAGTTTTGAAGATATTTGTAAATTATTCTCATGGGGAATTAACTATGTGCCACTCGCTATAGGTGGTTATAAATACGATGAAAGAACGAAGACTTTGCCTGTATTTATTAACTACGATATTGATGAAAATTCATTTAACCGTGATTATACGCATGGATTTTTACCGGATAATGGATTTACTTCGATGTCGAAGCCGAGAAGGAATTTAGAATCGAAAGAGTGCGACTATTTCTATAATAATGAAACAAAAATCTATCTATTTATGAGGAAAAATAAAGATGATAAAGATGGAGCACGAATATTTTATTTCTTAGGTAAGATGAAGACGACAGGAGAACCTAAATTAGTAGCTAGAGAAAGAAGCGGAGATACTGTAATTCAATTTTTTTCTATAAAATACAGACTCCAATTCGAGAAGATATGTACGAATATTTCACGAGGATAGAATATAAAATATAATAGATTAAAGAGTAATTAAGATGAATTTAAGTTCATGAGAATTTGGATTTCATTTAGTTGCTCTTTTTATTAATCATGAGGAATTTAAAGTTTGATGACAAATATTTTAAATTTTTCAAAAAGAATATATAATATATTGAAAATTCGATGCTACTAATGTAAAAATAGAGCTAATATAGGAGGTGGTATTCGATGAATATTTTTCTTGAAAAATAAACTTTTATAGGTTATTCACTATTTCATCGGCATTTGGGAATGCTGGTAGAGCGCTATTTTGATATTGCATTTATTATTTATGCGACGAGTTTACCGAATCCAGAATTAGCCGTGAGTATAGTTTCGATAGCTACGACATTGCCTTATATTATCTCGTTTATCTTAGGATATTTTTGCAGATCGGACAAAAGATAAGTACAATAGAATATTATCGACAAGATTTTATCAGTTTTTATTGTTTTCATTATTCGCCTTAGTATGTATTTATGGAGTCCAATGGTGGATCTTTTATTGTATTAGTATTTGTAAATGTAGTTGCAGATATTCTAGGTGGTTATAATGGCTATTTATCAATGTCGATTAATACTAGATTAGTGCGTAAAGAACAGTTAAGTGAAGCATTAGCATTTATTAGTTCTATAAACAATACAATCTCGCTTGGTGGGAAGGCTGTAGGAGTATTTGTTTTAGGACTCTTAAGTTATAACTATTCATATTTTGGAATGCTGAATGCAGCACTATTCTTGATGGCATTTTAATACTGACAAAGTATAAAAAAATTGATGAAAGTAGAGATTGGAAGTTTTAAAGTTGAGAATACAGAAAGATTAGTACTAAAAAGATTTTTAAAGATACTATTGAAAACTTTAAAAATACTTCGTGAGATAAAGAAAATCTATAATTTTGTTATACTATTTTTAGGGATGAATTTTTATTCATCTGCGATGTTCGCATTACTCCTAGTAATTTTAGTAAAAAAATGATAGCTTATTATTTGGGAATGTAGCCTATACTATCACTTTATTAGAAATTGTGGAAGTAGTTAGTACAATTGTCGGAGGGGTCTATCAAATTAGTTTTTATAAAAAAATATGAGTTTGAGAAATAATGCTATATTAGAAATAATTTTATTCATTATGTATGTAGAAATCTATTGATACTCCAAAATAAATTTATACTTGTTATTTTAACTGTAATAATAGGTTACTTCGCAGGAATATCGAGATCCAAAAACTAGATGCATTGATTTTACAATCAGTTCCTGAGGAAAAAACAAACGTCAATATATAGTATTTTTTTAGTACGGTTATTACTATTTCAGTCCCAATAGGAACAACAGTTATATTATTCTTCATGAATGCTATTAGTGCATCATTTGCACTATATAGTTTAATACTATTATTAGTTATTGTCTTGATATATTCAATCAAAAGTTAAACAATAAAATAACAATCCCCATAGATTTTTGTCTAAAGGGATTGTTTCTATTCATAACTTCATGGATGAAAAAGAAGTATGAGTTTAATGTTTTGTTAATGAATAGCCTATTGATTTTCTACGAATTTTTTCTCATCGAATCCGAACCAAGCTGCTTCCATGATACCTTCCATATCTTTGATTAGAGCTAATCTTGGGTTTGCTGGAGTACATTGGTCTTCGTAAGCATCCATTGCTAAAGTAGGTAGAGCTGCTTTGAATGCTTCGTAGTCTACACCGTGATCTTTGAAGCACATTGGAGTTCCAACACGTTTACCAAGTTCGAATACTGCTTGAGCATAAGAGTCAACTGCTTGTTCAGGAGTATCAGCTTTTAGTCCTAGCATACGAGCGATGTCTTGGAATCTTTCATCAGCTTGATAGTGTTCGTATTTAGGCCATAGAGATACTTTACCTGGGCGAGTACCGTTGTATTTGATTACGTATGGTAATAATGTTGCGTTAGTTTCACCGTGGATAGTGTGGAATTTACCACCGATTTTGTGTGCCATTGAGTGAGAAATTCCTAAGAATGCATTTGCGAAAGCCATACCAGCTAAGCAAGAAGCGTTGTGCATTTTTTCTCTAGCGTCTTTGTCGAATTCTTTAACAGATTTTTCTAAGTTTTCGAATACAAGTTTGATTGCACGAAGTGCTAATCCATCAGTATAATCGTTAGCAAGGATAGAAGTATAAGCTTCAGTTGCGTGAGTTAATACGTCCATACCTGTTGCAGCTGTTGGTCTAGCTGGTACTGTTTGAACTAGTACTGGGTCAACAATTGCTACGTGTGGAGTGATAGCATAGTCAGCTAACGGATATTTTTTATCATTTTCTTTATCAGAGATTACTGCGAATGGTGTAACTTCACTACCTGTACCAGAAGTCGTTGGAACAGCTATGAATTTAGCTTTTTGACCTAAGTGTGGGTATTTAACAGTACGTTTTCTAATATCTGCGAATTTTTGAACTAATTCAGTGAAGTCTGCATCTGGTCTTTCGTAGAATAACCACATGATTTTAGCTGCGTCCATTGGAGAACCACCACCCTAGTGCTACGATGGCGTTAGGTTTGAAAGTATTCATGATTTCTAATCCACGTCTTACAGTTGTGATATCAGGGTTAGGGTTCTACCCCAGCGAATACTTCGTATTGAACTTTATTTTTTTACGACGGTTTAATTGATCGATGATGCGTCCTGCGAAACCAAGTTTAACCATTGATTCGTCAGTTACGATCATTACTCTCTCTAAACCCTCCATTTCACTTAAGTATTTGATTGCATTTGGTTCGAAGTAAACTTTTGGAGGTAATTTGAACCATTGCATGTTGTTGTTTCTACGTCCGATTAATTTGATGTTTAGTAAGTTAATAGCATTTACGTTACCAGATACTGAGTTACGACCGTAGCTACCACATCCAAGAGTTAGAGAAGGGATAAATGCGTTATAAACATCCCCGATTCCTCCGAATGTAGAAGGTGAGTTCCAAACTACACGACAAGCACGAACTACTTTACCAAATTCTTCAGCAACTTCTTCGTTTTGAGTGTGGATTGCGGCAGTGTGTCCTAGACCGTTGAATTCAACCATTTGTCTAGCTTTTTCAATACCATCTTTAGTGCTGCTAGATTTTAATACAGCTAATACTGGAGATAGTTTTTCACGTGTAAGTGGTTCTTTAACTCCAACTTCACTACATTCAGCAGCTAAGATTACAGTTCCTTTTGGTACTTCGAATCAGCTAATTTAGCGATTTCTGTAGCTGGTTTACCAACGATTACAGAGTTTAATTTAGCTCCGGCACAGTTTTCAGAGTTTGCTTCAACACCGAATAATAAGTTTTTCTAATTTAGCTTTTTCTTTTTTTGTTTACGAAGTGTACTCTGTGAGATTTCATAGTTTTAACAAATTCATCGTATAATTCTTTATCTACGATTGCTGCTTGTTCACTGGCACAAATCATACCGTTGTCAAATGCTTTACTTAATACGATGTCGTTAACAGCTTGTTTAAGTTTAGCTTTTTGTGTACATAAGCAGGTACGTTACCAGCACCAACACCTAGAGCAGGTTTACCGCAAGAATATGCTGCACGAACCATTGCGTTACCACCTGTAGCAAGAATTGTAGCTACACCATCGTGATTCATTAAAGCGTGTGTTCCTTCCATAGATGGTTTTTCGATGAATTGGATACAGTTTTCAGGAGCCCTGCTTTTAACTGCAGCATCGCGAACTATGCGAGCTGCTTGTTTAGAAACATTCGTTTGCAGATGGGTGGAAACTGAAAATAATTGGGTTACGAGTTTTTAAACAAATTAGAGATTTGAATACTGTTGTTGATGTTGGGTTAGTAGTTGGGACAACCCCACAAACAACCCCAACTGGTTCTGCTATTGCAGTAAGTCCATCAACATCGTTTTTATCGATTACACCAACAGTTTTAAGGTCACGCATGTAGTTTACATATATTCACATGCATATAAGTTTTTAATAGCTTTATCTTCAATAACACCGCGACCAGTTTCTTCAACTGCTGCAACTGCTAGCGGTCCGTGTGCTTCAAGAGCTGCAACGGCTGCTGCTTGAACGATTGCATCAATTTTCCCTTGATCTTCGATCTTTTGAATTCATCTAAAGCAACCAATGCTTTTGACACTAACGTATTTACTTCTTCAACTGGATCTACAGTTTGTACTTTTCTTTAGCCATAATATTTTACTCCTTTTTGACTTAGGAATTTATAACAAAAAGACTAAAAATTATAAGTTTGATTAGGGACTTGTAATATTTCTTTTTCTTATTGTTATAAACACCTTTTATTTGTTTACAAGTATATTTTAGCACTTGTTTTACAACTAGTAAACACCTGTATTATAACTATTTTCTATATAAAATATATATTTTTATATAAAAATTTGAATGTACAAATCAAGACAGGAAGATTTATTTTATTCAATTTAATAAACTGTTATATAAATAAAAACTCCTTGATAATAATTGTTTTTCAATATTATTTTACATTATATTAAATATATATTATATAACAGTTTTCCGGAGAGGTTCTTTGCGTAAAGAATTAAATATAATATTAAAAATAAAAACAAATAATTGATAATAATTATCGATAATAATCAGAACAGAGTTGTATTATAATAGAAGAAACTGTAAAAAGAGTGGGAACTTTATTGATTATATATTTAAAAAGAAATCTTTGGAGAAGAAAGAGAATACGAAATAATAATCATTTTGTATAATGGTTATTATTAATTATAGTGCAGCTTAATCTATATATACTAACAATTATAAAATGGGAAAAATCGGGTTATTCTTGAAGTAATTTCCGATAAGAAAAATTATTATAAAAATAAATAGTTATTAGTTGATTTTTATTTTTAGAATTGATATAATAGTCGCTAGAGTAATTTTATTACTCCTTACTCTCTAGTAAACTAGAGAGTCGCAAAGACCAAAAGGAGGTAACACACACATGAGAAAATATGAAGTAATGTTTGCTGTTCAACCACGTATCGATGAAGAAGCTAAAAAGCTGTGGTTGATAGATTCGTAAATATTCTTTCAGAAGGTGCAGAAGCAGTAGAAGTTAAAGATTTAGGTAAAAAACGCCTAGCTTATGAAATCGAAGACTTCAGTGATGCTTACTACTATGTAGTAGAATTAACTTCAGAAACAGATGCGTCTACAAAAGAATTCGATCGTTTAGCAAAAATTAGCGATGACATCATCCGTCACATGGTAGTAAGATTAGAAAAATAAGGGGTGAAATACTATGGTAAATCGTGTAGTATTAGTAGGTAGATTAACTAAAGATCCAGAATTGAGATATTCTAGTTCGAATATTCCAATGCTTTATTTCTCAGTAGCTGTAAACAGAACATTCACTGACCAAAATGGTCAAAGACAAGCAGACTTTATTAACTGTGTAGCTTTTAGAAAGCAAGCAGAAAATATGGCACGTTTTTTAGGACGTGGTAGTCTGATTTCTGTTGAAGGTAGAATACAGACGAGAAATTATCAAGGTAAAGATGGAAACACAGTTTATGTTACTGAAGTAGTAGCGGAAACTGTTCAATTCCTTGAATCAAAAAATAGCTCACATAGTAGACAAAACAATGGTTTTGACTCTATGAGTTTTAATCAACCTCAATCACAACCAGCGTATAATAACAATAATCAAAATTATTATAACAACAATACTAATCAAAAACTTTGGACAAGCTAATTCAGCTATGCAAGATTTTATTAATGATAGTTCATCATTCTCTGACTTTGGGGAAAACTTCCCAAGTAATCTAGATGATGACTTCATGCAGGATGTAGTAAATCCGTTTAAAGAAGACTAAAATTACATAGGAGGACATGCACAATGGCAGTAAATAACAATCGTCGTAACAACATGCGTCGTCGTAAAAAAGTATGTTATTTCACTAAAAATAACGTAGAATTTATCGACTACAAAGATGTAGAATTACTTAAAAAATTCATCTCTGAACGTGGAAAAATCTTACCACGTCGTGTAACAGGTACTTCAGCTAAGTACCAAAGAATGTTAACTACAGCAATTAAAAGAGCTAGACACATGGCACTTTTACCATACGTAGTAGACGAAAAATAAGAATAAGAGTGAAAAAGATGAGCTTTAGGCTTGTCTGTGCTGATATAATAATAGTGAAATATAGTAAAAATATCGATTGTGATAGGGGGAATAGGGATGGAATTAAAAAGATTAGATGAAACCAAAAGTATTAAAGGATCCTGTTCATAGTTATATACATATTCATTATGAGGTAATTTGGAATTGTCTTGATAGTAAAGAGTTCCAAAGATTGCGTCGTATTAGACAATTAGGGGAGATTTTCAAGTATATCCAACAGCCGAACATTCAAGATTTTTCTCACTCGCTAGGGGTATATGAAATTGTAAGAAGGATGGTAACCGAGGTTAAGACGCTATGCGCTGAGTTAATTGAATATGAAAAGTGTGCGTGATGCTTGCTGGGTTATTACATGATGTTGGACACGGTCCGTTTTCTCATGCTTTTGAACATGTAACTAATCACAGTCATGAGGAATATACAGCAAAAAAATAATATTGGGGGACACTGAACTTAATTCTATTTTACGAGCAGTATCTAAAAATGCCTGAAGATATGGTTTCTATTATTCAACATACTCATGAAAATGATATATTGAATCAGATTGTTTCTGGGCAACTCGATGCTGATAGAATGGATTATCTACTACGTGATTCTTACTTTACAGCTACGAGTTATGGGCAATTTGACTTAGAAAGAATATTGCGTACGATGCGTGTTAGAAAAACAAGTGAAGGTAGGAAGGTGATTGTAGTAAAACATACAGGTATTCATAGTGTAGAAGATTATATTATGGCGAGGTACCAAATGTACTGGCAAGTTTATTATCACCCTGTAGCTAGAAGTTATGAAGCAGTGTTTATTCAACTATTCAATAGATTGAAAGATATTTTTAAAGACAATAAAGATTATTTTGAAGATATGAAAGTGTTAATTCCATTTTTAGAAAAAAAGCTGAAGTTAGTGAAGAAGAGTATTTCAGGTTGGATGAGAATTCGTTATTATACTGTTGTGCTCTTATCCAAGATAAAGATGATGTAATAGCTGCCGATTTAGTGAAAAAGATTGCAAAAATAGAAAAACTTTTCGAGTATGTAGATTATAATGAAGAGAATTTAGGGTCAGATACAAAAATATGCTACGTGATAAATGGCTATGATGAACAATATTATTTGAGGATAGAGAATATAGAAGCGAGTGTCTATAGCCCTTATAAAGGTAGAAAAATTTTTAATTGAAAAATTAGATGGACAGATAGTAGCTCTTGAAAAAGCGAGTACTATCGTTGAATCTATAACAAAAGGTCAGACTAAAAAGAGGGAACTATATTTTTCCCAAGATAAAACAAAATTTAAGGTAATGTAGAAGTGTTTGAAAAAGAGATATAAAGGAATGTTTCTATGTTGCCTTGTTTTTTTATAGGGTTAAAAGATAAGGATTTCAAATTCTTAATTCAATTGTCAGAAAATAAATTATTTTTTTAACTTACTATTGATTTTAGTTTTCGAAATGTTATAATCATAATTACATTATATAAAAATAAATTAACAACAAAGGAGAGATGTAAAATGTTTGAATTAGCAAATGTAGCGAGACCAGGGGTAAGTGAATATATTTCAGGAAGTGGGGCATTGTCTGCACTTGATAATAGATTAGAAGGGTTTAAAACTCCTTTGATTGTTACTGGAGAAAAATCTTACGCGGCATTTACGAAATTTTATAAAGGAAATAGAGAATTTAGAGTAGCAAAATATGATGGATCAGCATCTTTTGAAGATATGCAACGTATTGCAGATGAATTTGGAGAAGGTGTTGACGTAGTTCTTGGAGTAGGTGGAGGTCGTGTTATCGACACTGCGAAAGGTGTAGCACAAAACTTAAACGTTGAGTACATGACAGTACCGACAGTAATCGCAACTTGTGCACCTTATGCACCTGTAGCTGCAGTTTATCACCCAGACCACACATTTAGAGAGGTTGCATACTTTAAACGTACTGCATATGCTTGTGTGGCAGACTTAGATTTATTATTAGAATCACCAAAAGAATATTTCGTAGCAGGTATCGGTGATACTTAGCTAAATGGTAGGAAGCAGTAGTTTTAGTAGAAGAAACAATAAATTTAATGATCCTTTTGTAAGAATGGGATTAGAAGCAGCTAAAATCACTCGTGATGTACTTTTACGTGATGCTAATGGTGCGTTAGAAGCAATGGAAAAAGGTGAAGTAACAGAAAGTTTCAAAAATGCTGTAGATACAGTATTCGCTATCTCAGGATGTGTTGGATGCTTCGGTGTTCACTATGGACGTATGGCGGGAGCTCACGCAGTTCATAATGGTATGAGTTTAGTTAAAGAAACACACTCTGTGTTACACGGTACAAAAAGTATCATATGGTATCTTAGTTCAATTACTTGCTGAAGGTAGAGAGAAGAAGTAGAAACTTGTTCCATTCTACAAAGATAATAACTTAGCTTACAACTTAGCTTGTGTTAATGTAACTGAAGATGTAGAAGAAAAATGAAGAAAATTGCAGAAATTTGCAGCTAGTGAAAAGAAACATTTAAACTTGCAGTTGATGTTTGTACACCAGAAGTTGTATTTAATGCGATGAAAAGAATTAGAAGAATTAACAAAATAATAGTATGATAAAAGACCTCGGATAAGTTAATCTGAGGTCTTAACCTTTATGTTTTATAGTTATTTTTAATACTGATACTAGCATAGCGTCGCTAATGTTTTAGCAGTATCGTCTTGAAGTAGATAATTAACGATTTCGTAACCGAATAGGATTGCGACAGCTGGTCCTTGTGCAGTAATTACATTTTTATCAATGATTACAGCTTTTTCGTTATTGTATGTTTTGCAGTTTATTTCTTTATCGAATCCTGGGTATGAAGTTACTTCTTTATCTTCAAGTATTCCTGCTTTGCTTAGAACTATAGGTGCGGCACAGATAGCTGCAACAAGTTTTCCAGCGTTATACATGTCTTGGTAGAATGTGATTATTTTGTCGTTGTCACGAAGTAGTGTACTTCCAGGCATTCCACCAGGGATTACTATAGCATCATAGTCAAGGATATTGTCGATATCGTTAATTTTTTTATCTACTATTATTTTCACATCATGTGAGCTTGTTATGTGATCTTCGTTGTTGGCAGAAATTAGATCAACATGAATATTTGCACGGCGTAATATATCTAGAGAATGCGATAAATTCTAGCTCCTCACTTCCATTTTCAACGAATAAAGCAACTTTTTAGTCATAAAAATCCTCCTAATGTATTTTGTGTAGTGTGTATAGAATAAAATATTTCTTATATTCCCCTTATTGTGGTGAAGGACGCTTCCGACTAATTTTTCATGTGATTACACATGAAAATTGAATTCAATTTTGTCACCACCACGATAGAGAACATGAAATTCATAATTATATATAAATTTAATAGTTTAAAGAAACTGAGAATTTTGATTTTTCTCTTTATTTTTAATTTTATTGTATTTGAAGAAAAATCAACCACCTACGGAAGATGGTTGATTAAGTTTAAACTCATAATAATTATTTAGAAATTTCTAGTACTCCGTATCCAGTGTCACGGCGTTTGTATACTACTGAAATTTCGTTTGTGTTGCTGTCTAAGAATGCGAAGAAATCGTGTCCTAGAAGTTCCATTTGGAATACAGCTTCTTCTCTTGTCATTGATTCTACTTTAAGTTGTTTAACTTTACCGAAATCTAATGCAGGTTCTTCAGCTTCTTCTAACTCGTTAGTAAGAAGATTTTCTTCAACAAATCCTTTCTCGCGTCCTTTTTCTATTGATTTTTAGTTTTGTGTTTTCTCATTTGACGTTCAAGTTTGTCTACAACTAAATCAACAGCTGCGTATAAGTCTTCGTTAGTTTCTTCTGCACGTAGTAGTTACACCTTTCAGTGGCACAGTGATTTCAATCTTATTATTTTTGTATACTTTAGCATTAGCGTAAACGTTTTGCTTCAAACTGTCAGCAAAGTATTTTTCTAATTTTAGAAACTTTGTTTTCAACATATCTCTAATTGCTTGAGTAATCTCTAAAATTTTCTCCTCGTACTTGATATCTTAACATTTTAAAGCACTCCTTTCATAAAGCAGCCTAGCTACTTTATAGGGGTTCCCCCTCTTTTTATAGTTATATTATACCACTTTTTGATAACGTTAGCAATATAGTTTGCATAAAAATGTCACTTTTGCAAAATGTACTTTTATTTTGCTTTATAAATATATTTTTGTTAAAATAAAATTAAATACAGTCAGTATAAAAGTTGTAAAAGAAGTCTAGAATCTTAAAAATGTTAACTAAATAAGTAAAAATGAATATTATAATTTGATAAAATTTACAGATGAGGTGGGGAGAAAAAATGTTTTTAGGAATATTGTGAATTTATTGAACACTTTATATAATTTATTATTCAAAAATGAATGATTATGAAAAATATTAATTATAGAAAAATTAGAAAAAGTTATGAAAGAATTTGGTAAAATAAATAATGATTTTGAAGAAATCTATGATGAAATAACTACAGGAGCAGTCTATAATCTAAAAGAGAGTGATTTAACTTTTTGAGGAGATATAATGGACTGCTTTTATCTATTTCTAGATTACTCAATTTGAAAATTAAATTACACTATTTAGATAATTGTACATTTGTTAAGAAGATGTATTCAGTGGAGTCGATCGATGATAAATATCATTGTTTGCAATGCGATAACAGTAATCAAAAATCTATTTTTCAGTTTTGAGAATAATAGTCTAAAGACTACGTATTGTAGGAGATGTATTGATTTTGGAAGAAGTGACGATAATTTTATAAAATTTCATATTAACATTCCAGTATCGAAAAATAGAAGCACCTAAAAACCTAATGTAAGACTGAGTGATGTTCAGGAAATAGCTAGTGAAAAGATTGGTAGAGAATACTGAAAAGAATCTCAGTACACTAGTTAGGGCTGTTTGTGGTGCGGGAAGACAGAAATAGTTTATAGAGGTAATTTATCAAGCGATTTTTGGAAAATAAAACTATTTGTTTAGCTATTCCAAGGAAAGATGTAGTTAAAGAACTATCTGAAAGATTTTATCGTGATTTTAGTGGTTATCCGATAAGTGTATTACACGGAGGAGAAGGTGTAGAAGAATCTAATTTTTATATAATGACTACTCACCAGCTTGTGAAGTACTACAATTACTTTGATATAGTGATAATTGATGAGGTGGATGCTTTTCCGTATTCAGGAGATGAATGTTTAGAAAAATGGTGCAAAAACAAAGCTTGAAAAATAATAAGGGTGATTGTGTTTTTATCAGCTACGCCTTCAAATAAAAATTAAAGCTAGTGTCGATGAAGTTATTAAAATACCTATAAGATACCATAGATATTTATTACCTGCGCAAAAATTAAAATTGAAAAAGACAGAGGTGTTTGATTTTACGAAGAGATGCAAATTTATAGAAAAATTTATAAAAGAAAGATTAGCTAGAGATAGACGAATTTTGATATTTGTCCCTGAAATAGGATATGTGAGACAGCAGTACTTTTATTTGAAGCGTAGTTTTTCAGATAATATTCTTATAGATTTTGTCTATAGTGAAGATGAAAATAGAAGCGAGAAGATCGAAAGAATTTTACAATAGAAAAAAATAGATGTTCTTGTAACTACTACTATATTAGAACGAGGTGTGACTTTTGATTATCTAGATGTGATAATTTTTGATACAAAAACATATAAATTTCACAAAATCAGCATTGATTCAAATTTCGGGTAGAGTGGGAAGAAAGGATTATGATAATAGTGGGGATATAGTATTTTTTATCAGATAAAATTAGTAGAGAGATGAAAGCGGCGATTAAGGAAATAGAATACATGAATAATTTAGCTGAAATATAGGGAAGTTAAATAGGAGGTAGATTATGAATTGTAGTTTTTGCGGAGTTAAAATTAGCGATAAATTAGGTTTTGATACACTTTTCAAAAACAAGAGAAATTTTCGATTGTGTGCTGAATGTAAGGAACATCTTGATATTAATGTTTTAGAGTAGGAGAATACACTCTTTATTATTTCTCTGATTATGAGTTTGTAAAAGATGATATTTATTCGATAAAAATATTTTGGAGATGTAGCGTGTGCGCTAAAGTTTAAAAAATTTGTTTAAACGATTTCTGTCTTTGAATACTTTTGATTTTATAACTATTGTACCTGCTAATGAGATTCGGGAGATTATAAGAGGATTTGATCGTATCGAACAACTATGTAGAATATGTGATATTAATTTTGAGAAGACACTAGGCTGTGAGTATGAGAAAAAACAAGCGAAGCTCCATAAAGAGAGGATAGAGAATAAATATTATATGCTGCCTAATGGACAAAAAATGGGAAAATGTTAGAAGTATATTAATAATAGATGATATATTCACAAGTGGTAATACTTTACTAGGTTGTGCTAAAATTATAAAAGGAAATGTATCCAGAAATAAATATAAGTTTTTTTAACATTGTCGAAAGTAAACTAGCTTAATTTAAGTATTTTTTACTTAACAACTTAGTTTTTATGGTATAATGTTAAAGTTGAATTAAAATGTTGTTTTTGAAAAGTTAAGTTTAATATTTTTGTAAAAATATTACTCAAATTATATAGTTAGGGAGATGGTTAAAACAAAAATTTTTATTTTTCACTTATAATGATCGTTTTAATTTTTAATTCTTGTAATTTTCTTATCGAAAAATTTGAATTAAATAAAGATCAAATTATTATATTTTGGATATTAGTTTTTATTTTTGGTCGGCGATAAGTATTATTAGGGCTTATAGGAAGTTATATGCTATAACGCCGATTGATCAAGGTGGACTTTCATTAACCCCGGTACTTGCTGCTCAGATTGCTGCAGGTTGTGGTCTTATGAGTTTTAATTGTAAGGTTACCTATGTTTTTAGCGAGCGATATATTTAAGCGAAGAAAAATATTCATACAAATTTCGTTATTCTTGTTGATTATAACATCGTTTCTAGTTGCATTTAACGGTAGTTATATGACTTTATACCTATCTTCATTATCTTTAGGGTATAAGTGCAACAATGCTTGCCTTTGTTAATGTTATTTTTTCAGAAACATTTTCGAAAGATAAGGCAGCTGTTTCAGTTTCTATATTATCTGTAGCACCGCTGTTAGCTGAGTTTATCGCAGCCCCAATCCAATATGTCTTCACTATGAATACATATAAACACTTTGATTATATGTGGATAGTATCAGGTGTTATTGCAGTAGTAACGTTCATATTATCGTTTATGATGAAAGATTATCGTCCAATCGATAGTGATTTTTCATTTGATAAAGTAAAAGTAGTAATTAAGCATAAGGTTTTATTTATATTTGTATATTAGCATTGTTACTTTCATTTATTAAATTCTCGACAAGTGGAGCAAACATGATCGCTTATGGTAAAACTGAGTTAAATATGACGCCGCTTATGCTTGCTTATATGGATGCTGTTTTTGCAGTACCTCAGCTTATTGCGGGTGTTCTTGTGGGAGTGTATTTCACTAGAAAATGGGGTATTCAAAAAAACATATTATTCTTATTAGGATGTTCGTTGGCGTTCTACATAATAGCGTTATATGTAAATAATCCATATATTATTTATTTCAGTTATATACTAACGGATTAGGGTATGGAGGTGCGTATAATGCGCTGATTTCACTTGCTATGCAATATTTTTGATAGAGAGTATCGTAATGTAAGTATGGGAATATATCAAGCATTCTTTGCACTAGGGATGCTATTACGGAGATTATGTTTATGTTTGGATTGCTAAACATGTTAAAAATGGATTATTTGGCTTCACGCAAAGCAAAGCGATATTCTAATTGTAATAGGAATAACTCTAGTAAGTATGCTATGGTTAAAATTAAAGTTAGAGATAATTAATAAAAAAAGTTGATTCACGATTTTGTGAATCAACTTTTTATATATATTAATATCCGCCTAGTAAATCTCCACGAATATATCCAGTATAACTTCCATAATAAACGTAAGCAACTTTCACCAGCTGAATTAGTTTCAAGTGTTCTTATTGTAACTGATGCTCCACCTTTTATTGATGTTATAATTCTACTAGAATCGTTTTTGTCACTTCTTAGGTTAACGCCGACAGATGGTTTTACATAAGCTGTACGTCCGCTTACACTATGTCTTACTTCGTTTGATGAACTAGAAGAGTTAGCAGAACTTTCTTTAACAATAATAGTTTCTTTTCTTTAGCTTTTTCATTTAAACCATTAACAGTGAATGTACGTTTAAATTCACCCTGTTGTTTTAAGTTTTAATTTATTTGCTGTGTTTTTATTTAATGAAATAGTAACTTCTACTTTATCACCATTTTTCAAGTTACTTTGTTTATCAGAATGAAATATCTGGATTTGATAGTAAGTTTGAAATTTCAGCATTTGAGTTGGCAACTTCAGGAACTTTTAATATCAACTCAGGTTTCCTTCTCCTTCAGCACCGTAAGTTACGAAGTTTACTTCATATGTAGCTAAGTCGACAACATTTTCTTTTTCAAGAATTTGTTGTATCCGAAAGTATAGTACCGCAACTAGGGGCTACAAAAAGTGATTATTGCTGTTAGTAAAACTGGAAGGATACTTTTTCTTTTTCTCTTTAGGTTCTTCCATATACATAGGAGGAACGTTGTAGTTTTGTTGTTGATTGTTATAATCTTGAGGTTGTTCGAAATTTTGATATTGAGTATTTTTGATACTGAGTGTTTTGGTATTGTTGATCGTATCCTTGATTATTGTATTGAGTATTATCCATATTTGGATCGTAATTATAGTTAGGATCGAAAATTTTTGATTATTGAAGTTTTTGGTTGTTTGGACTTGACTATTTCTATTCATTTAATTCTCCTTTGTTAATAATATTTTTGGTTTGCATAATCTCCGCCTGGAGCGTTTTGAGATACTCTTCAAGTGAAATATTTTTTCGTGAATTGTTTTAGCTGCATCTTCTCCAACATAACGGATGTGCCAACTTTCTTCCATGTATCCAGTTTTATCTACGAATTCTGGTTTATATCTGACAATATATCCGTATTTATGCGCGTTGTTAGCTAACCATTCAGCAGCTTTTTGCTACTTTCATTAGTTCCCTCAGATCGCAATAGTTTGACCTTGATTATCGATCGAGTCAAAACTAGACCTGTTTGGTGTTCACTGTATCCAGGGCGAGCTGAGAATCTATCTGCTTCTTGTTTTCCATGAGCAGCTACATAATTGTTGTAAAGTCCAGCTTGAGTGTCATAAGCCCTAAAACCTGATACTTGATTAGAAACGTTAAGTCCTAATGCTTGAGCATCGCTAATTAATTTGTTAACTTTTTGTCTTGCAGTAGGATTTTCTCCGGGGATTATAGTTAGCAGGTAGTGGATGCTTTTTGTTAGCTAAAATAATACCGTTAATAACTGTAGGTTCAGTAACTGTTTCTGGAGTTTTTCCTAAAGTTGATGATTTATTTTCATCGTTTTTATTTTTATCGGTGTCTTTAGTAGTAGAAGTTTTAGAATCCTGTTTTTGATTTGATGAATTAGGAGTTGTTGCCTTATCATCTTTAGTTAAATAATAGAATCCACCTAAGGCGACAGTTAAAAACCACTAAAAGTAACTGTTACGATAGTAATAATATTTTTTTCATAAAAAATGACCCTTTCTTTTAAAGTATAATAAATGCATTTAATATTAATAGTAATGCGAAAAAATATAAATACAAAATTAAATGTATCTCTTATTAAATATGATAAGTTGAATAGCTGTTTTTGTCAATTATAAACATGATTTTTATTAAAAATTACTATATTAGAGTTTAATAATCTTAAATTTCTAAATCTATATTAAAAATATTTCTAATTTATTATTGTTTTCAGGGTGTAATAATGTTAAAAAATACTAATAAAAAAATATTAATATAAAAGACATATTTATATTATTTTTATTGAATATAAAAATCATTATATTTAGATGTTATGCACATTTTTGTAAATATTGACATAAAAATTTAATGTGTTAATTTTTTTGACGATTATACTAGATTTAGTAAAAAGTATTTGATATATTTTTATAGTGAACATAAAAAAATATTTATTAGAATAGTGAAAATAAATAATACACTGTAATAATTGTGGCTAATACAGTATAGGTATTTGATTAACATAAATACGTAAAAGAATCATTAATATTATGTTAAATAATTTAACATAATATTAAATAGAAAGTATTCCTGGATTATAGCAACTACGGTATTTTCTTATATCTAAAAATATATATATATTAATTAATAATGTTTAAAGCCCTAGATACAAAAGGATTTAAAAAGAGTATTTCTATTAGTGAGTTGTCTTTCTCGTAAAAATAACTATATTAATATGTTTTGGCAAATAAATAAAAACGCTTTAAAAAAGCGACATATAGCAGTTTAAGGTGTATATTTTAGGCAATGATTTATATTTTATCATCATAAAAAGCTGCCAATTTTTAGGTGAACATTTTGTGACAAATCATAACAGGTTTCAATAAATAGCCTAAAAATATATTTATTGCAGGGAAAAAGGAGTTTAACAATGAAGAATAAATCAAAAACTAATTGGAAGATGAGATGAAAATACTACCGAGAAGTTTAATCGTTACGGTATTCGTAAGTATAACGTAGGAGCCGCAAGTGTTGCGATATTATCAGGGCTTTTCTTTTTAGGAGGAGCTGACGCTCAAGCAGCTGAAACTGGTTCATCTCAAACAGCTGCACAAGCTGTTGCAACAGAGAGCGGAAGTAGTGCCACGGCTAATACGTGGGAAAAGGCTATAACAACAGTTGTAGAAAAAGAGAAAAGTATTAATGTAGCAGCTACTGGTACAGAAAATAAACCAGTTGACACTGTAGCACCTAAGGCTGTAGAGGCTCAAACTACGCCTAAAGAAACAGTAGCTACAGCACCAAAAGCTGAAACAAGAGAGGTTACTACAAGAGCAAGAAGAGCAAGAAGTGTAGGGAATAATCCAGATGAGGTAACTCCTTCATCACAACCAGCAACTACAGATTCAACAGGTTCACAACCATCAACTACAGGTTCAACAGGTTCACAACCATCAACTACAGATTCAACAGGTTCACAACCATCAACTACAGGTTCAACAGGTTCACAGCCGTCAACTACAGGTTCAACAGGTTCACAACCGTCAACTGGCGAATATGCGGGAACCGAAATAAAAGCATATTATGATAATAATCATAATGGTGTATTTGATGAAGGTGATGAGTTGATATCAAGTACTGTTATTCCTCCTGCTCCAAAAGGAGAGAATGGTAATGATGGTAAAGATGCTATAAGAGGAGCTGAATTATTAAGTGGAATTATAGCTCCAAGGCCAGAAGATGGTAAAGATGGTGATACATACATTGATGCTACAACAGGAGATGTGTATAAAAGAGATGGAGCTTGGGAGAAAATCGGTAATATTAGAGGGCCTCAAGGAGAACAAGGTCAAAAAGGAGACAAAGGTGAAAATGGTAAGGACGGTAGAGCTCCGAAAATTAAAGTAGAAGATATAGCAAAATCTGCCGAATCAGCAGGTGTATCAAGTCGTTCAGGAATTCGAATTACTGTTTATGATGATAAAAACAATAATGATGTGTTTGATGAAGGAGATACTATATTAAATACAAAAGATGTTTACAATGGGACTGATGGAA
>BNJU01004267.1_pt1 | contig 49390 bp, 58 predicted proteins | sample 8539281 | NCBI WGS metagenome assembly BNJU01 (sample SAMD00202456, study PRJDB9452) | human saliva metagenome | isolation source: human saliva | place: Japan | reverse complement strand
ATGGAAGTTAATACGTATTGCTTGTTGTCAGTGAGAAAATAGTAAGCAGAGGTCATCAACGATGGCAAAAGCACCAAGGGAGTTCAGAACCATACCCTATCGTATGACGAAGGACGATAATTTAGACTCAAAAGAATAACTCTTTTGTTTCCTTCCAACAAATATTGCTATTATACTCCCTCTACTCTCTACGCCATTGGAACCTCTGTTGTCCGTGAGATTTATACTCAAAAAGGAAAGAAAAATATTGACAAAACAACCAAAGAAAAGGTGGGAAAATAGCTTAAGAGCAAGTTATTTTAACACACACGTAAGTTGTTTGTTATCAAACAGTTGCAAAGGGGATTTTAAAAGAGTGCTTAGTAAGGCTTCAAAAAGGGCGTTAGTAAGACTCTCAGAAAAGGCATCTTTGCAAGCCAATTACTGTTAGTAGTGCTCATTTGTGGGCTCTTTTAAAAACGATAAGTAAAATTTCTAACAAAAGGCGACCTCGGTAGTTTAAAGTGATAAGGTTTACTACTTACGTTTAGAGTTTTAAGAAATATCGCATAGAGCGATTCTAAGCTTTCAGCAAGAAACTTAGAATCGCTCTGTGTACCTTATTATATAATGGCTTTTTATTACTCTATATTTTGGAGAAAAGCATTTTTCACCTCTATCCTCTCCTATTTCTATGTCAATAACAACCGTGTTTTTATAAACCTATTTCTAATACTGATTATCTTCCATTACTTTTGCCAAAATGAAGGTAACTAAAGTTTGTTTAAATAGTTTTGCATTAAAAAGTTTTTGAATTACAAAAACTAATTTGTATTTTTACACTCGAAACCTAAACTATCATTGTTTAAATCTATATTAATTATATATGGTACGAGAAAAACAAATCATCGAGTGTGTTCCTAATTTTAGTGAAGGACGAAACAAAGATGTAATCAAACAGATTACTGATGAAGTAGAACGCGTTAAAGGTGTAAAATTACTGGATGTTGACCCAGGAGAAGCAACTAATCGCACGGTTGTAACCTTCGTTGGTGAGCCATCAGTAGTTGTAGAGGCTGCTTTCCGCTGCGTAAAAAAGGCAGCACAGCTTATTGATATGCGACTGCATCATGGTGCTCACCTCGTATGGGTGCAACGGATGTTTGCCCACTTATCCCTGTGGCTGGCATCACTTTGGAGGAATGTGCAGCATTGGCACGTCAGCTGGCTGAGCGAATCGCTAATGAGTTACAGGTTCCTTGCTACTGCTATGAAGCTGCTGCCAAGACTCCTGAACGCAAGAATCTTGCTATTTGCCGTAAGGGAGAGTATGAAGGACTTCCACAGCGTGGCGTCAGAAGGGCAGAGGCACTCTGATTATGGTGCACGTGAATGGGATGAGCAGTTAGCACGAACAGGCTGTACAGCTGTCGGTGCACGCGACTTCTTGATAGCAACAAACTTCAACCTTAACACAACCTCTACACGTCGTGCCAATGCAATAGCATTTGATGTAAGAGAAAAGGCGTCCAATGCGTGAAGGTGGTTCGCCTGTCGGGCAAGCCAATGAAGGACGAAAAGGGCGAAATCATCATGCAACCCGGTACGTTGAAAGCTACAAAAGGCTATTGGCTGGTTCATTGATGAATATGAATCGCACAGGTGTCAATGAATATAACTGACATCAATATCACACCGCTCCACATTGCCTTTGATGAGGTTTTGCTCGCTGCACAGAACCGAGGAATACGCGATCAGGTACCTGAAATAGTAGGTCTGATCTCTAAGCGCTCCTTGAAGCTGGAAACTTATTTCCCAAAAGAAGCAGCAACGTTCAACAGGTATTCCAGAAGAAGACATCATCAAGATTGCCATTATGTCAATGGGGTTAGATGATTTGAAGCCTTTTAATCCACGCGAGAAAGTGATTGAATACTTACTGGAAGATGCTAATAAGACACCAAAACTCATTGACTTGACTGTCAAAGAGTTTGCTAATGAGACTTCACGTGAATCTCCAGCACCTGGAGGTGGTACTATCTCTGCTTATATGGGGGCATTAGGTGCAGCCTTAGGCACGATGGTTGCCAATCTTTCCAGCCATAAGGCAGGATGGGATGCACGCTGGGAAGAGTTCAGCAATTGGGCTGAAAAAGGTCAGGCAATACAAGCTGAACTAATGGTACTCGTTGATGAAGATACAGAAGCTTTCAATCGTATCATGTCTGCCTTTGGACTTCCTAAGAGTACTGATGAGGAAAAGGCTGCACGTTCTCAGGCGATACAAGAAGCAACACTCTTCGCAACAGAAGTTCCTTTGCATACGATGAAGGCCTCATACAAGGTATTTGAACTTTGCCGTGCAATGGCTGAAGAAGGTAACCTAAAGCAGTGTTTCGGGACGCTGGTGTTGGTGATTGGCTGCTCAAAGCGCTGTACTCGGTGCGGGTTTTGACGTGAAGATTAATGCTTCTGGCTTAAAAAGATAAAGAGACAGCAGAACGTTTAGTTGCCGAGGCGAAACGAACTGATTGCAAAAAGCTAATGAAGCAGAGGCAGAGATTATGAAGATAGTTGAGGCTAGCTGACGTATTTCTTCACCTTATAAGAGATATACTACTTATAAACAATGAGATATACAACACTTTAGCTATCTATTAACGAGATTAATGATATATCATGAGGGCAGTGCATACCTGCCTCGCCCTGATTAAAACTATCTCTAAGATAATAGATATATAATGATAGCTAAACAGCTATATGCTTAACAATTTCACTTTACGCTTTTGAAAGCAAATAAAAATAACTCACAACCCCAAATAAAATCTATTAAGCTAACTATGACAAAAGAAGAATTTATTAAAGATATTCGCACAGGTATAGCTGATACTTTACCTGAGCCACAAGCATACGACCCTTCTATCAATCACGCACCAAAACGTAAGGACATACTCACACAAGAAGAGAAGAAACTTGCGCTACGCAATGCTTTACGTTATTTTCCAAAGAAGTTTCATGGCATTAGCACCCAGAGTTTGCGGAGGAATTACGCAATATGGTCGTATTTATATGTACCGTTTCCGCTCCAACACACGAGATGTATGCTCGCTCAATCGACGAATATCATCTCATAATTCAAAAACAGGCAGCAACAATCATGATGATGATTCAGAACAACCTTGACAAAGCTGTTGCACAGCATCCTCATGAACTTATTACATACGGTGGTAATGGTGCTGTATTCCAGAATTGGGCACAATATCGACTGGTAATGAAGTATTTGAGCGAGATGACCGATGAACAAACATTGGTGATGTATTCTGGTCATCCACTCGGACTCTTCCCTTCTCATAAGAATGCTCCACGTGTAGTGGTAACGAATGGTATGGTAATACCTAACTATTCTAAGCCTGACGATCGGAAATCGACAATGCCTTGGGGTGTAAGTCAGTATGGACAGATGACTGCAGGTTCCTATATGTATATCGGTCCACAAGGTATCGTTCATGGCACAACTATCACCGTTCTAAATGCAGCGCTCAAACGATTGAAGGCTGGAGAGACCAGTATAAAAGGTATGCTCTTCATTACTTCTGGCTTAGGAGGTATGTCTGGTGCTCAACCTAAGGCTGGTAACATAGCTGGGTAGTAAGTATGTACAGCAGAAATCAACCCATTGGCAGCACAGAAACGTTATGACCAAGGTTGGGTTGACGAACTGCATACTTCACTCGATGAACTTATCCCTGCAGCATTGAAGGCTGTTGAGGAAAAGCGTACAGTCTCTATGGCTTATGTTGGTAATGTTGTTGACCTTTGGGAACGCTTATTGAGCAGAAGACATACACGTTGACTTCAGGGAAGTGACCAAACTCCTCTCCATAACCCATGGGGCTGGTGGTTATTACCTGTAGGTCTTTCTTTGAAGAGTCTAAGCGTATGATGGCTGAAGAGCCGGTCATTCAAAGAAAAGTTCAAGAGTCTTTACGTCGCCAAGTAGCAGCTATCACTGTTGACAGATAAGGGTATGTACTTTCTTTTCGATCATGGTAATGCTCTTCCTCAGAGTCAGCCTGCAGGAGCAGACATCGTGAAGCCTGATGGTAAGTTCCGTTATCCTCTTATGCAAGATATTATGGGACCAATGTTCTTCGATTATGGCTTTGGACCATTCCGTTGGGTTTGCTCTTCAGGTGACCCAAAGGACTTAGAAACGTCCGATCGCATTGCAACAGAGGTCTTAGAGGAAATACGCAAGGCTGCTACACCAGATATTATCGGCCAGCTTGATGATAATATTCATTGATTAAAGAAGCAGGAAAAGAACCATTTAGTTGTTGGTTCTCAGGCTCGTATCCTCTATGCGAGATTCAGAAGGACGCACCAAGATAGCCTTAGCATTCAACGAAGCATGTACGGGGAGAAATCTCTCGACCTATCGTTCTGGGACGTGATCACCACGATGTGTCAGGAACAGACTCTCCTTTCCGTGAGACATCTAACATATATGATGGTTCACAGTTCTGTGCAGATATGGCTGTACAGAATGTTATCGGTGACTCGTTCCGTGGTGCAACATGGGTATCTATCCACAATGGTGGCGGTGTTGGCTGGGGAGAAGTTATCAGTGGTGGTCGGAATGGTGATTGATGGTAGCGAAGACTCCGACCGCCAGCATCCGTCAGACGCTTCTTTTGGGATGTCACAATGGTATTGCACGTCGTCGAAGGCACGCAACACGGGTCTCTATTGATGCCATACGTAGAGAGATGGAACGCACACCGACTGTGTGTCATCAAATCCTCAACTTCGTTGATGATGACGTTATCAACACTGCTTTTTAATCATTTAAATCTATTATACTAATCCGTAAAACTATGAACAAAAATTCATCAGATTAGTGCCGAACATCTGTTCTATTGAGCAGATTGGTGAGATAATCAGAACGGCACAAAACTTGGAACTTTCTGAAGATGCACGTCAACGCATTATCCGTTGTAGAGAGTATCTCGATAATAAGATTAAAGAGTCAGAAACACCTATTTATGGCGTAACAACAGGCTTCGGATCTCTCTGTAAGATATCTATTGACAAGGACAGCCTTTCACAATTGCAGAAGAACCTTGTAATGTCTCACGCTTGTGGGTGAAGCATCGTTCCAATGAGATTGTAAAGATAATGTTGCTACTCAAGATTCAGTCACTCAGCTACGGCTACTCTGCTTGCCAGCTGAAGACTGTCGAGCGCCTGATAGATTTCTTCAACAACGACATCTATCCTATTGTATATATGCGAAGGTTCGCTCGGCGCATCAGGCGACCTCGTTCCTTTGGCTCACCTTTGTTTGCCACTTATTGGTATGGGTGAAGTTGAATACAAAGGCGAAATATTCTCTGGTGCAGACATCCTAAAGAAGATGGAATGGGACATCATAGAACCTCGTTTCTAAAGAAGGACTTGCTTTCACTCAATGGAACTCAAAACATGAATGCCTTTTGCTGTATGGGCACTCCTGCAAAGTGAACGTTTGAGCAAGTGGGCTGATGTTATCGGTACAATGTCGCTTGAGGCTTACGATGGACGTATTGAACCATTCACACACGCTGTTCACGCTGTTCGTCATCACAAGGGACAGATTGATACTGCAGCACGTATAAGAGAACTATTAGAAGGTAGTGAGCTTATCAAACAGCCTAAGGTCAACGTACAAGACCCTTATTCTTTCCGTTGTATGCCACAGGTACATGGTGCATCAAAGGACACGATTGCATACGTTAAGTCTGTCGTAGACATTGAAGTGAATGCAGCAACAGATAACCCAACAGTTTGTCCTGATGAAGACCTTGTCATCTCAGCAGGAAACTTCCACGGAGAACCAATAGCACAGCCAATGGACTTCCTTGCTATTGCGCTCTGCGAACTGAGTAACATCTCTGAGCGTCGTATCTATAAGCTCGTGTCTGGTACTCGTAACCTACCAAGTTTCCTCGTGGCTAAGCCTGGTGTAAACAGTGGTTTTATGATTCCACAGTACACAGCAGCATCTATCGTTAGCCAGAGTAAGACTTATTGTACACCAGCATCTGTCGATAGTATTCCATCTTCACAAGGACAAGAAGACCATGTTAGTATGGGTGCCAACGCTGCAAAGCAAAGCTCTATCAAGTAGTATTAAACACAGAGCGTGTACTTGCCATCGAACTCTTCAATGCTGCACTAGCACTTGAATTCCGTCGTCCGCCGAAGTCTTCTCCAGCGATTGAAGCTATCCACAAGGCTTATCGTGAGAACGTTCCTTTCATCGACACAGACGAGTTTATGGCGCCACACATCGCAAGTCTGTTGAATTCTTGCGTAAATAAGTAAGTACATAGAGGTTGTATCAAGATTATCTACAATTTTGATACAACCTCTTTCCTTTTGATATCCTATATCCTCACACTTTCATAGATTAGAGAAAAGACTTGAAATGAAAAGACTAATAATAAAGAACATCGGTTTACTTGCTGGTATAGACCATGACGGAAAACAATCTCTTAAAGGTAAAGAAATGGCAGAACCAAACACACTGCCAGATGCTTACCTCGTTATAGAGGACGGACGCTTTACTGATTATGGTAAGATGACTAATTTTCCACCAGCTTTTGGAAACGAGAAGATTGTAGATGCAGAAGGAGGAACTATTCTTCCTTCATGGTGTGACTCTCATACCCACATTGTCTTTGCCGGTAGCCGAGAACAAGAGTTTGTTGATAAAAATTGTGGACTTAGCTATGCGGAAATTGCAAAACGTGGTGTGGTATCCTCAACTCGGCGGATCGACTTCATGAATTAAACGAAGATGAACTCCATCAGCAGGCTATGAAACGTGTTGATGAGATTATCAGAAAGGAACTAGGCTGTGTGGAGATAAAGAGCGGCTATGGGCTTAATACCGAAGACGAATTAAAAATGCTCCGTGTTATTCGTCGAATTAAAGAGACAACGCGACTGAAAGTCGTTGCAACATTCCTTGGTGCACATGCTGTATCACGTGAATATAAAGGTAGACAAGATGCATACGTTGATTTGATTATCAATGAAATGATACCAGCTGTGGGTGCAGAAAAACTTGCTGAGTTCATTGATGTTTTCTGTGATACAGGCTTCTTCACACCCAGAAGAGACCGCACGTATTCTAAAAAGCTGGCAGAATATGGTATGCGACCAAAGATCCATGCTGACGAATTGGAATCATCTGAGGTGTAGAGGTTGGTGTAAATATAATGCACTGTCAGTTGACCACTTAGAGTAGTGACAGAAGAAGAGATAGAGATTCTAAAGAATAGCGAAACTATGCCGACTGCACTTCCTGGAACCTCCTTCTTCCTCAACTTACCTTTTGCCTTAGGTCGAAAGATGATAGACAAAGGACTGCCACTCGCCCTTGCAAGTGATTATAACCCAGGCTCTACCCCATCAGGAGATATGAAGTTTATCGTTTCTCTTGGCTGTATCAAGATGCGCCTAATGCCAGCAGAAGCAATCAATGCTGCAACATTGAATGGAGCATGTGCAATGGGTTTAAGTAAAGAGTATGGCTCTATCACACGTGGAAAAGTTGCCAACTTCTTCATTACAGATAAAATTCCATCTATTGAATTTGTCCCATACGCTTATACAACACCTATTATAAAACGAGTCTTCCTACAAGGAGAAGAGTATGTATAGGCAGATTTAAAGGTTCTTCCGTTAAATGCGTAGCACCGTTTGTATAACTTTAATGGAAGAACCAAAGGTTTTCATTAAACAAAAAGATAGTTAAGACAGTGTATTTATTCATCCTCCGACACAAAGAACCTTTTCATTTTGACGCATTGAAATTTGGTAGATAAGATACTGAAAAATCATTACACAATTTCATGTAAAAGCTAAAAAATAAAATGGGAAAACACGTGTAAAAGGCAAGCTTACAACCTGCAGTAAATCAATCAGTTATAAAGTGTACAAGAAAAGGTACTTAATTGGACTTCAAAAGGGCGTTAATAAGACCTCTAAAGAGCATCTTTTGCAAGCCAATTGGGCGTTAATTGCAAGCTATTTGGGGATTTTTACAAAATCGATGTATGAAAAATCTGGACATTGCTACCTCTCTTAAGATAGTAAGGATATAAAGACTTACTTATATGGGAATGCTTACCATGTTGTGACACATTTTGAATCTATCATAAACAAAAAGTCCATAAACTCTTATAGAGTCTATGGACTTATGCTTTAATTGCGAGCGAGGGTTATGCCTCTGCTGGTGTCTCCTCTGCAGGAGCCTCAGAAGATGTATCCTCAGCAGCCTGAGCTACCTCAGCCTGTGCTGCAACAGCAGCAGCCTTCTTGTCTGCGATCTTCTTAGCAATAGCCTCGTTAACCTTCTTCTCAGCCTCAAGGTTCTGAGCAGCAGCAGCCTTCTTCGCATCGGTTACCTTCTTCTCAACAGCCTCTGTAGCTGCATCCTTAGCCTGCTTCCAAGCGTCAAACTTCTGCTGACATGCAGCCTCATCGAATGCGCCCTTCTTAACACCACCACGGAGGTGCTTCATCAGGGCAAACGCCTCACCCTTAAGGATGTTACGAGCAGTGTCTCGTTGGCTGAGCACCTGTCTCAACCCAGTAAAGAGCACGTTCAAAATTCAAATCTACTGTGGCTGGATTGGTGTTAGGGTTATAAGTACCAATCTTCTCAGTAAACTTACCATCACGTGGTGCACGAGCGTCAGCGATTACGATGCTGTAGAAAGCATAGTTCTTACGACCACCGCGCTGCAATCTGATTTTTGTTGCCATAATTTCCTTAATAAATATTTTAAAGGTTTGAATTTAATGCTGCCATCTCGTGACAGCGACTGCAAAATTACTTCTCTAATAGCCAAATAATCTGATGATTATATTAAAGCTACAACGATTATTTCTTAATATCAATACGGCTTATCTACAATTGGTTTCAAAGCATGATAGCCGTCAAAACCAAATCATCTTACTGTAATATGGAAACAGCCTGACGTTTTTCATGCTTAATAAAGCATCGTCCTTGCGAACGTAAGTCATTCAGCACCTCGCTTAATACCCATTTAAGTGTATCGTTTGTCACAGGGCGAGTAACCGAAGCATACTTTTATTATAAGCTATATCAAAGGTTGTTCCATACAAGTGACAACTATTCTCTGTTGCATTATGATTATACTGACGAAGTTTATCAACATCTTCCTTTGTTCTCAATACGCTTGATACTAAGATTTTATTGATAGGCACCCTTTGTCTGCAAGCTATCCATAAAGTTGCGAGCAATATCCTGAAGCAAGATAGCAGCACGTGGCACAAGGTATGGTATGCTACTATTCAGCTTCTTCATTTTATAATATGGGTTACTGCCAACATATACCAACTCACTCTTACGTTTCTCAGCATCACTACGATCAGCAACAGCCTTTACACCATAGCGCAAGGCAGCCTCAAGCTGCTGTGGCTGTGAATCAGGAAAGTCTCTCCTCATAATCTCTTACACCAATGATTCTATCTGTCAGAACCATCTGATTTAAAGAAATGAGACATCTTACTATTACTTGGAGTTGATTGAGCTTTTTAATCTTAGCTGAGTCAACTTTTTCTATGGATACGAGTACTATCACCATCAACATTAGATAATACTTTCATCCTATCATGAGCAATAGATGGAAACAGTAACCTTATGATGGCTAAAAAGAAAAGTTATAGCAATGAAGCTCCAATAAAAATCGATTCTTTGTTATCTTCTTTTTGTTTCATTGATACAAAGGTAATAAGTTTTTGCTGATTGCGAATTATGAATTAAGAATACTTTGTAAGTATCATTATTTTTATAGTAACTTATGCGAACAAATATAAAGTAGAAAAATTGATAGAAAAGCATATAGTTCTTGAAGATATAGACCCAGTGGTCTTCTATGGGCTGGCAATGTCCACCTCCAGATGATAAAGTCGCTCTTCCCTAGCTAAGGATTGTTGCAAGAGACAACGTTATCCGCATCTTAGGCGATGAAGAGGAGATGGTAAAGATTGAAGAAGACATTGAAACCATGCGTAAGCATGTGGAGCGGTATAACACTATTACAGAAGAGGACATCCTTGATATCGTGAAAGGTCGTAAGACCAAAGCTGATGCGGTAAAGGACGTCCTTGTTTATTCTGTATCAGGCAGACCAATCAAAGGTCGTTCGGAGCATCAGCAGCAACTGATTGATGCCTTCGAGAAAAATGATATGATATTTGCAGTTGGACCAGCGGGAACAGGTAAGACTTACCTCAGCATAGCTTTAGCAGTAAAAGCCCTTAAGGAAAAAGCCGCAAAGAAGATTATCTTATCACGTCCAGCCGTTGAAGCTGGTGAAAAACTTGGCTTCCTTCCGGGTGACATGAAGGATAAGATTGACCCCTATCTGCAACCTCTTTATGATGCGTTAGAGGATATGATTCCTGCTGTCAAGCTACAAGACATGATGGATAAGCATATCATTCAGATTGCACCATTGGCATTCATGCGAGGCCGAACACTGAGTGATGCAGTTGTCATCCTTGACGAAGCACAGAACACAACACCAGCACAAATCCGTATGTTCTTAACGCGTATGGGCTGGAACACAAAGATGGTAATTACGGGTGACCTTACACAGATAGACCTCCCACATGCTGAAAAGAGTGGATTAAAAGAAGCTCTTTCTATTCTAAGCGGCGTGGATGATATCTCGGTCATCCATCTTGATAAAAAAGACATTGTAAGACACAAATTAGTTACGCGTATCGTGAACGCCTACGAAGCACACGATAAGGCTAACAAGAGATAGGACTCTATAAACATAAAAACAATGAAAGCATTAACAAAAACTGAATTCCATTTCGATGGACAGAAGAGTGTGTATCACGGCAAAGTACGTGATGTGTATGACATCAACGACGCATCTTATCGTCATGGTAGCTACCGACCGAATCTCAGCATTCGACGTCGTTCTGCCAAAGGGAATACCGTTCAAAGCGACAAGTTTTGAACCAAATTGCTGCCAAGTTCCTTTCGACCTGACAACAGATATCTGTCCTAACTGGAAGTTGGCTACTCCTGATCCAATGGTAACTGTTGGTCTGAAGTGTGAAGGCTTTCGTGTTGAAATGATTATCCGTTCAATTCTTACTGGTTCTGCATGGCGTGCTTATAAAGACGGATGTCGTGAGATTTGTGGTGTGAAACTCCCTGATGGTATGCGTGAGAACGAGCGTTTCCCAGAGCCAATCGTTACTCCAACTACCAAGGCTGACGAGGGTCACGATATGAATATCTCTAAGGAAGAGATTATCGAGCAGGGTATTGTTTCTGCAGAAGACTATGCAATCATCGAAGACTGGACCCGCAAACTCTTTGCACGTGGTCAGGAGATTGCTGCTAAGCAGGGCTTAATTTCGCTGATACAAAGTATGAATTGTAAGCGTGATGGTCAGTGCTACTCATTGATGAGATTCACACACCAGACTCAAGCCGCTACTTTATGCAGAAGGTTACGAGGAGAAACTTGAGAAGGGTGAGCCACAGAAACAACTTTCGAAAGAGTTTGTTCGTCAGTGGCTTATTGAGCACAACTTTATGAATGAGCCAGGACAGACAATGCCTGAGATTACAGAAGAATATGCAGAAAGCGTTAGCGACCGCTATATCGAGCTTTATACGAGCATATCACAGGCGAGAAGTTTGATAAGGCTGTTGAAGATGGCAGATATTGATGCACGTATCGATAAGAATGTAAAGCAGTATCTGGCTTTCAAGAAAGTAAAATGATAAATACAAATCCATAATTCTAAGTTCTTTATTTTGATTAGAACTATTCAGTGATTAATCTCTAATATGCCCCATAGCATATCAAAGAATAGTAATCATAATTATGAATTTAGAATTATGAATTATGAATTAAAAGAATTATGTACGAGCAGGAAAAGATTAAACCTTATGATGGTGATGGCGAGAAAGGCAAACTCATAGCAGAGATGTTTGACAATATCGCCCCAACTTACGACACACTAAATCATCGTCTTTCTGGAAACATTGATAAAGATGACGTAAGGCTATCCATCAGTTGCTGCCCTTCCGTCCAAAGCAGATGCTTGACATTGCTACAGGTACTGAGCGACTTTGCTTATCTTTGCAGCTAAAAGAGACTGAAGCCAGAACATCTATCGGTGCAGATATTTCTGAAGGAATGATGGCTATCGGTCGTGAGAAGGTGAAGGCTGCAGGACTGAGTGATGTCATTTCTTCCAGAAAGAAGATTGCCTCAACCTTTCTTTCCTGACAATACGTTTGATGCTGTGACAGCAGATCTGAATTGTAATCTTCAGAACCTCGACAAGGACTTGCTGAGATTTGTCGCTGTTAAAAAAGGCGTGACATCTGAGCATTGTCAGAACTGACAACACCAGTCAAATTCCCTATGAAGCAGCTTTTTCCGTATCTATTCTAACACATTCCTACCAATTACGCTAAATTTATCTCAAAGGATAAAGTGCATACGAATACCTTAACAAGACTGTTGAGGCATTCTCACAAGGAGAAAAGATGATGGAGATATCTCAAAGGCTGGCTTTGCGAAAGCTCTTTCCGCCGATTGACTTTGTATCTGTACGATGTATTTCGCTGAAAAATAAGACTCTTCTGAGATATAGACTTATACAGTCCTACTAAAAATAAGGAGAGATTATTAGATATATTATCAATATAGTTTTGATTTCGTTTTCCTGTCACATTTAACATTTCACTTTTAAACCACTGTAAAACAGATTATTAAGTGACTGATTAAAATGATAGAGTGACAGGAAATTCGTTTATAAGTGGAATATCATTCGAAACAGCGGATGAACAAAAATAATTTATAGAACAAGGTAAAGATATGGACAAGTATGGACTAATTGGCTACCCATTAGGGCATTCATTCTCTATTGGCTATTTCAATGAGAAATTCGAAAATGAACAGATCAATGCCCAATACATCAACTTTGAAATTCCATCAATAGAGGATTTCAAAGAGGTTGTTGACTCCAATCCTCAACTGCGTGGATTGAATGTTACCATTCCTTATAAGGAGCAGGTAATTCCTTACCTTGATAGTCTTAGTCCAGAAGCTAAAGCTATTGGTGCTGTAAATGTTATTCGTGTCACCCATAAGGGTAATAAAACGATACTTAAAGGATTCAATAGTGATGTGATTGGATTCACACGTGGTATTGAACCTTTACTTGAACGCCACCATAAAAAAGCTCTCATTCTCGGTACGGGTGGCGCATCAAAGGCAGTCAACTATGGTTTAAAGTCGCTTGGATTGGAAACCAAGTTCGTATCACGTACCAAACGAGCTTGACTTCTTAACCTATGAAGAGATAACTCCTGAGATTATCCGTGAGTATAATGTTATCATCAACTGTACTCCACTCGGTATGTACCCAAACACTGAGGTATGCCCCCACTCCCATACGAGGCTATGGATAGTCATACTTTACTTTTTATGACTTGCTTTATAACCCTGATGAAACCTTTATTTATGGTAAAGGGTCGCAGCATGGGAGTCATTGTAAAGAATGGTCTTGAAATGCTTCTGCTACAGGCTTTCGCAAGTTGGGAGTTCTGGGAAGGAGAAGAACAAAAGATAAAAGCCTTTTTAAAAAGGTGAGAAAGATATAAGGAAGAAGGATTAACTTTTATCTTTCTTCCTTTTATTTTATAGGATATCAAACGACCTACACTCTCTCCATTTAACAAAGGATTATCACGATTTTTTTGTTATAATTTTTCACAACCTGTTTTTGAGCATATGCTCTTTTAGCTTTAAAAGATGCTCAATTGGCTTGCAAAAGATGCCCTTTTGAAGTCTAACTAACGCCCTTTTGAAGCCTTACTAGCACCTTTCCAAACACACATTTATAACTAACTCATAGAAAGAGAGTTACAAAGGCTAACGAAGTAGTAATCTTTCTCGCTTTATTAAGGGGTTTATCAAGAAATAATGTAAATAAAATTAGCACAACTAAAATACTCTCACCTATCTTTTCCAGATAGATGAGAGTATTTTTATATTCTCATTATTTATACCCACTTCGTTACCTTTAGTTGTAGGCAACTTTTAATAAACTTCCCATCGGACAAACAAAACGACAATAAGGACGTGGAACAAAAACGATAACAAAATAAAGACTACAGCTATCAGAATGATTACCCAAGTTGCTGAATTAAAGACAAAAGCAACAAATAGTTCATAATCCATCCACTGTGACCAAACACCTGCAAGCATTAAGAGCATCAATATCCAAAATAAAACCTACGGAAGCTGATCAAGATACTCTGTTGTCTGCTTACTCATCTTCCACTTATTATGATTTGCCATACCAGCTAACTCTTGTACAGAACCTAACGGACAGATGTGAGTACAATAGTAATTCTTCTTGCCAAAGAGGGGATAAACAAAAGCTGTTATCAACATGACTATTGGAATCAAAGATATCCAAACATTAATACCACCAGACATAAAAACCAACAAGAACAGACTCATGAAATAAACGTACCGCCCCATAGTCCTAAAAACAACAAAGTTCAACAAGAGCTGGAAAACACGATATCGTTTGTTCTTAACAAACAAAGGAACAATGGCTGCCATGAGTACAACAAATAATCCAATTATCGTCTTCGCACGTAAGTCAAGTTTATCAAAGAATGAGGTCTCCTTCACATTCTTAGCAGCGTACTGCAAACCAGCTTTCATATTACCGATAATGGCATTTGACGTGTAAGTTGCACCTGTCACACCATCTAACTTCATAGCCAACGCTTGTTCAGTAGTTTTACCATTCCAACGACCTAACAACTCGCTGGCTTCTTGCATAAATTCTGGTGTCTCTGAATTATGTAAAGCCTTCACCTGCTGTACTTTTTCTTTCTTCAAGTAAATCTCTAAAGGAACAGCACCAGCAAAAACCCTTTTACATCCTTTTGCTAAAAAGTTGTATTGAGAACGACAGTACCATCATCCAATGTACGAAGAGTATCTATCTTATTCTTTTGTTTCTTGCTTATCCTTGCTCAACACATGGTTACCCAATAGCTTTTCCATCACGTTGTACTGCGGCCACAGCCAAAACCAATATGCAGGCAAATAGCAAAATTATTTGTTGTAAAATTCTTCATTAAACTGATACATCTTTTATTCTGAGAATTACAAAAAGTACGAATAAATATCGAAATCAACTTAATACACACTATATATAACTTAGCTTTTTTTCATACTTTTAACTTTTATTAACATCAAAAATCTATATTTTTATTTTGTCTCTTCATCGCTTTTCTTATATTTGCAATCGACTTAATTTTTAGGTCTACCTAAACATATACTTACAGGCTACCAAACGAAGAACCAAACTTATAAACCTAAACAATATGACAAATCAAAGAACTTGCCTATATGACAGACACGTTGCATTAGGCGCACTTATCACTCCTTTTTGCTGGATTTGATATGCCCATCCAATATACTGGGATTATCGATGAACACAATGCGGTAAGAGAACATTGTGGAGTATTTGATGTTTCTCACATGGGAGAGGTAATTGTATCTGGCCCTGAGGCTGATAGATTCATTAATCATATCTTTACAAATGACGTAAACGGACTTGCTGCAGGCAAGGTGCTGTATGGTATGATTTGCTATCCTGACGGTGGAGTTGTAGACGACACATGTATCTGTAAGCTTGACGACCGTCTATACCTTATGACTATCAATGCTTCAAACATTGATAAGGATGTAGCATGGATTGAACAGAATGCAGAAGGCTTCGATGTTGTTATTGAGAATAAGAGCGAAGCATACGGACAGTTGGCAATTCAAGGTCCAAAGGCAGAAAGCATGTTAGAAGATGTACTCGGTCTTGCTTGTAAAGAATTAAAGTTCTATGAGGTAAAACGTTTGCAGCAAGATGGTGTTGAAGTTATCGTTTCTCGTACAGGTTACACGGGTGAAGATGGCTTTGAAGTTTATGGTACACCTGAGTATATCGTTAAGGTGTGGGATAAACTGATAGAAGCTGGAGTTAAACCATGTGGATTGGGCTGCCGTGACACTTTGCGTTTTGAAGTGGGTATGCCACTCTATGGCAATGAACTTTCTGACAAGATAACCCCTGTTATGGCTGGATTATCAATGTTTGTGAAGTTTGACAAAGAAGAGTTTATCGGTAAGGAAGCCCTCCTAAAACAAAAGACAGAAGGGGTCAGCCAGCGTCTCCGTGGTATTGAGTTGGATGATAACGCTATTCCACGTCACGGATACAAGGTTTTGAAAGACGGTGTAGAAGTTGGTGAAGTCACTACTGGCTACCGCCTCATCTCTGTAGAGAAGAGTTGCGCCGTTGCATTGGTAGACGCTTCCGTTCAGATGGGCGACAGACTTGAAATCCAAATCCGCAAGAAAACCTTCCCTGGAACTGTAGTTAAGAAGAAGTTCTACGAGAATCACTATAAGAAATAAGATTTACACTAAACCTATAAAGCTAATAAACAATCAAAAATAATATTATGGCAAAAAGTAATTGAAGGACTCTACTATTCAGAGTCACATGAATTCGTAAAAAGTAGTAGGTGCGTTTGGCTATATCGGTATTACCGATTATGCACAGCACGCTTTGGGTAACATTGTTTATGTTGACATGCCAGAAGTTGATGATGACATTGAGATAGACGAAGATTTCGGTGCTATTGAGAGTGTCAAGGCAGCTTCTGATCTCAAGGCTCCTGTATCTGGTAAGGTGATTGAAGTAAATGAGGCATTGGAGGATGAGCCAGACTTGCTTAATAAAGATGCTTTACGAAAACTGGATTATAAAAGTTGAACTCACAGATACCGCAGAGCTAAAGAATCTTATGGATGCCAAAGCTTACGAGGAGTTCTGTGCTGAGTAAAGTTCTACGAAACAATATATGTAGGCGTTTATAAGTGCTAATAGGCGATGATAGAAAGCCTATCATCGCTTATAAACGCTTGTTTGTACTTATAGCCTACTACTAACCTAATCAATCCTAAACAAATGATTCATAAGTTTTTACCTCATACTAATGAGGATATTCAACAGATGCTTGAGCGTATTGGCATAAAAGAATCTTGATGAACTTTATGCAGAAGTACCTGAAAGTATTCGTTTTAAGGGAGATTATGACATTCCTGAGGCAATGAGCGAGTTAGAAATACGCACTTTCTTTGAGAAGCTTGGCCAAAAGAATAATATGCTCACTTGCTTCGCTGGTGGCGGTGTGTATGATCACTACGCACCAAGTGCTATTCAACATCTTATCAGTCGCTCAGAGTTCCTATCTTCCTACACTCCCTATCAAGCTGAGATTTCACAAGGTACACTCCATTATATCTTTGAGTTCCAAAGTATGATGGCAGAACTTACAGGTATGGACATTGCCAATGCCTCTATGTATGAAGGCACAACAGCTACAGCTGAAGCAATGATGGTAGCTTTCGACAATGCCAAGAAGGCTGACACTGTATTATACTCTGAAACATTGTGTAAGAATATCGTTGGTGTACTGAAGACTTACGCACACTTCCCATGGTATCAAACTCAAAGCTATTAAGGCGGTTGATGGTGTAACATCACATGACGACTTAAAGAACCAAATGAACGCAGGTGGTGTGGCTGGTGTTATCGTACAACAACCTAACTGTCACGGTATTATAGAAGACTTCACAGGCTTTGCAGATACTTTGTCATGATAACAAAGCATTGTTTGTTATTAATAGTGTTGTCCGACCTTGCATTGTTAAAGACACCGGGAGAATGGGGTGCAGACATTGCTATAGGCGACATTCAGAGCCTTGGACTTCCAATGGCATTTGGTGGACCTTACGCAGGATACATGTGTTCAACAGAAAAGCTTATGCGTAAGCTTCCAGGACGTATCGTAGGTAAGACATACGATAGCCGTGGACAACGTGTATTCGCCTTGACTCTCCAAGCACGTGAGCAACATATCCGCCGCCAAAAGGCAACATCGAATATCTGCTCTAACCAAAGTTTAATGGCACTTTATGTTACTATTTACATGAGTATAATGGGAAAAGAAGGTGAAAAAGAAGCCGCTCAAATGAGTTATGATGCGCACATTATCTTTGCGAACAACTCATTGGCACTAAAAGTTAAAGCTTTGTTTACAATAAGCCTTTCTTTAATGAGTTCCTTGTGCAGTTAGAAGACCGCGACACCTTCTTCGATAAGGCTATCAAACAGGGCATTCTCCCAGGAATTAAGGTTGATGATGACAAACTCCTTATTGCCGTTACAGAGAAACGAACAAAAGAGGAGATTGATACACTCGTCGGTTTATTATAGTCAAACAACGTTTTTAAAAATCTAAGCAACAATGAATAATAAACTATATGGCAATCTGATATTTGAGTTATCACATCCAGGAAGACGTGCTTATAGCCTCCCTGAGAATCGTTTTTGGACATCATCCTCTACCCGACTTCTGCAAACGAGAGAAAGATGCAGAGCTACCTGAATGTGATGAATTGACGGTTGTACGTCATTATACTAATCATAGTGAAAACAACTTTGGTGTTGACAATGGCTTTTATCCTTTGGGTTCTTGTACGATGAAGTACAATCCTGTCATCAATGAGGAGATAGCCTCAATGCCTTCTTTCACAGCTCTTCACCCTCATCAGCCTATTGAAACAGTACAAGGTGCATTGGAAGTAGAATACAACATCCAACGCGCTCTTGCTTCAATTACGGGTATGGCGGAAGTTACGCTTAACCCATACGCTGGTGCTCATGGTGAGTTAACAGGCTTGATGCTAATCGCATCTTATCATCATCAGCGTGGTGATATGAAGCGAACAAAGGTTATTGTACCTGACTCAGCTCATGGTACGAACCCTGCTTCTGCTGCTGTATGTGGTCTGGAGATTGTAGAAGTAAAGAGTACAGCTGAAGGACTTGTTGATGTCAACGACTTGAAGCCTCTCTTAGGCGACGACATCGCAGGTATGATGATGACAAATCCTAACACCTTAGGACTCTTTGAGAAAGATATTCCAGAGATAGCAAAACTCATACATGATTGTGGTGGTTTGCTATATTATGATGGTGCAAACCTCAACCCATTGTTAGGTGCAGCACGCCCTGGAGATATGGGATTTGATGTTATTCACCTCAATCTTCACAAGACATTCTCAACCCCACATGGTGGAGGTGGTCCTGGTGCTGGTCCTGTTGGTGTCGGTGAGAAACTAATTCCATTCCTACCAAAGCCACATGTAAAGAAGACGAAGGATGGCTTTGTTATTGACAATCCAGATCCGACAGGAGAATTCTCATCTTCTAATATCCGTATTAGTGGTTATCTTGGTAATTTCCTCGTTATTCTTCGTGCCTACACTTATATTCTCACACTTGGCAAGAAGCATCTCAAGGAGGTTGGACCATTTGCTACTCTAAATGCTAACTATATCAAGGAATGTCTGAAGAATGATTACGAACTTCCTATTGACACCCTTTGTAAGCATGAGTTTGTATTCGATGGTCTTAAAGATAAGAGTACAGGTATTACAACGATGGATGTTGCAAAACGTTTACTCGATTATGGTTATCATGCTCCAACAATATATTTCCCACTTCTGTTCCACGAGGCAATGATGATTGAGCCAACAGAAACAGAGAGTAAGGACACTATTGATGGCTTTATCGAGGTTATGCATACCATTGCCAAGGAGGCACGTGAGAATCCTGAACTTGTTAAGGGAGCCCCATACGACACTCCTATTGGGCGTGTAGATGACGTACTCGCTGCCAAGCATCCAATCCTTACTTATCGTCAGCTTATCAACGACGTGCAAGAATAAGTATAGCAATCCTATACTTTAAAAACAATAACTCTATAGAGTTTGAATATGAAAAGACAAATCGATTAATAATCGGTTCGGGACCTGGTGGTTACCGAACCGCTTCCTATGCTGCTCAGAATGGTTTGGAAGTAACTGTCATTGAGAAAGCACAACCCGGCGGAACCTGCCTCAATGCAGGCTGTATACCAACAAAATGTCTTGCACATGATGCAGAGCTACGCCTTACGACTTCATCTCTTTACGAAACAACTCCTCCACTCGATTTTACAAAGGTAATGGAGAGAAAGGAAGGAGTTATCAATCAACTTAGAGAGGGTGTAAGCACTTTGCTTTAGTCAGCCAGGCATTAACTTTATTGTAGGGTGAGGCTCGCTTTTGTTTCTGATCATATTATTGAAGTAAATGGCGAACAGATAGAAGCCGATCATATTATCATTGCCACTGGCTCACGTTCAAAGATGCCTCCTTTCATGAGCGAGGAAGATTTCTTAAATCAGTCTGAAACGGCGCAGAACATTGTTACATCCACAGAATTACTTTCTATTGCGAAGGTTCCTCAACGCCTCACAATCATTGGTGCTGGAGTTATCGGAATGGAATTTGCCTCAGCTTTCTCTGCTTTCGGTAGTGAAGTAACAGTTATCGAGTTTATGAAGGAATGTCTCCCTCCTATTGACAGCGATATAGCTAAACGATTAAGGAAAACATTAGAGAAAAGAGGTGTGACCTTCTATATGCAGAGTGCCGTAAAACAAATCCTATCACCTGCTGAAAGTGGACAAGACCATACAACAGTTGTATTCGATAAAAAGGGTAAAGAAGATAGAATAGATACCGACCTTGTATTGATTGCTACTGGTCGTCAAGCTAACTTCGACAACATTGGTATAGAATCAACTGGCATAGAAGTAAACGCAAAGGGTATTGTTGTCAATGACAATATGGAAACCAACGTGAAGGGAGTATATGCTATCGGTGATGTCAATGCACGCCAAATGTTAGCCATGCTGCAACTTTCAAGGCTTCCGTGCTGTCAACCATATTCTTGGAAAGAACGACAACATCCGTCTTGATATTATGCCATCTGCCATCTTTACATATCCTGAAGCTGCTTGCGTGGGTAAGACTGAAGACCAGTGTAAAGCGGAGGAAATCAAGTACTCTACTCGAAAAGGCTTCTATCGTGCCAATGGTAAGGCTTTAAGTATGGAGGAAACGGAAGGTATGATAAAGGTGCTGATAGCTGAAGATGGCTCTATATTGGGTGCACACTGCTATGGTGCCCATTCTGCTGACCTTATTCAAGAAGTTGCAACCTTAATGAATTATGATGCAAAGTTGGATAAAATACGAGACATCATTCATATCCATCCAACATTAAGTGAGATTCTACAAGATGCACTCCTCTAAAAAATAGGGATATTAGTATCATTGTCTAAAATGACAATAATGAGCCTTTCTTCCCTCATTTAATCAACGTGTCAATACTTAGCACGTATGGTGCGGAGGCTTAGCACATGTGGTGTTAATACTTAGCACCAATTGTGCGGAGGGTTTAACGCCTTCTAATATATGGTTAAAACGAGAGCAAATTATTGTCAAAAGAAGGTTACAAAACCAATAAACGATAAAAGTTATACACAAAAGAACATTATCATTTCTACTCCTTTCAACGCAAAGAACAGGAAGATTTACCTCCAGAAGTAATTACTTTTAAGTATAAAATGTTTGGAAGATAAAAATCTTTATACTAACTTTTGCAGACAGAAAGGATACAGATTTAGTCGTATCGATTCGATCGGGATAGTCATCAAATAAATTAGAAAACCCGAGATGACTTCTTTTGTTAATGGCGGGCCACATAAATCGCATTTCAGCGACTAAGCCGCAAGGTCAGTGGATTACAAAGACGAGGCTCTCTTATCATTGATACTCGGACTTTTTCATCACATCGTCGATACGACTTTTCTAATTCCATTTCTGTATAAGAAGAGGGATTGAGGTGGGGTTTCCAAAGTGGTACCCCACCTTTTTCAATTATTCAAGTGTATAGTAATTATGTAAAACTTAACCTCCTATAAGTAGCCTGTGATGTTATAAAAGATTAGTTGTGATACTTATATAACCCTCCAGACTTTCTTAAAGGGATAATAAAAGAAAATTAGCTATGTTCTCAGGAATTGTAGAAGAGATGGCAATCCTTAGAGGAATTGAACATGAACAGGAGAATATCCACTTCACCTTTCAATGTTCATTCACAAAGGAATTGAAGATTGACCAAAGTATTGCGCACAATGGTGTATGCCTTACTGTCGTTCGCTTCCAAGACGACACCTATACAGTTACAGCTATGAAAGAAACCCTTGAACGCTCAAACTTAGAGCTTGCTCAAAGTGGGAGACCGTGTCAATATAGAACGTTCAATGATAATGAACGGCAGATTAGATGGTCACATCGTACAAGGTCACGTTGATCAGACAGCAAAGTGTGTTAATATGGAAGATGCGGACGGTAGCACCTACTTCACTTTTGAATATCCATGCAACCGAGAGATGGCACAACGTGGCTATTTTACTGTTGACAAAGGCTCTGTTACGGTCAATGGTGTTTCGTTGACAGTTTGCGAACCAACAGATAATAGTTTTAAAGTAGCCATCATCCCTTACACACGAGAGAACACCAATTTTGCTGACATTAATGTAGGTACTGTTGTAAACCTTGAGTTTGACATTCTTGGCAAATATATAGCACGCTTAAACAGCTTTTACAAAAATAGATATTGTAAACATTTATTGTCAAGATACAAAATAACCCTAAACGACACTAAAAACATAGTATACAAAGCTATTTCAGTGTCTTTTAGGGTTATTATATTATAAAAATAAGTTAATTACTTAGCTTTGTATATACATAATCAATTGGGTTAATGTAAAAACTCACATAATCAATCAATACATTTTATTTTACAAAAAGTTTTATTACCTTTTGTTTGCAGATATAGATTATACAGACAAATAAAAAGTAATAAATGAGGAAACAAATAAACACATTTAAAAGCTTTTGGAACCAAATTATCATTTGGCTTCCACTTTTCCTCATTCCCATTTTGTATGCGCCGCATGAACATACATCATGGCAAAACGACTTGTCTATATATCATCCCCTTTCAATGATGGCAGTTGCATATACAAATTATTTTGTACTTGCACCCATGCTGTTAAAGGGACGTAAGAAAAAAACTTCTGGGTAATCAACACACTGCTCATTCTTTTCCTATCTATTGTACAACATGAGTGGCTGTACTATATCTCAGGTGAGCAAGACTTAATGACTTATCCATACCAAGTCTTTGTTGAGAACAAAGAAGACAAGTATGTATATCCACACATATTCTTCATTGTGCGCAATATCTTTAACCTAAGTATCTGTGCTGGTGTTGCAACATCAATACTGATGGCACAGCGGTGGTCAAAGGCTGAGAAGGAAAAGCGTGAGGCTGAAACTGCAATGACAAAAGCTGAATTGGTGAATTTACGCCAGCAAGTCAATCCACATTTCTTGCTCAACACAATGAATAATATCTATGCGCTTACAGCTTTTGATACTGAAAAGGCGCAGAAAGCTATTATCGACCTTTCAAAGATGTTACGACATATTCTCTATGATAACCAGCAGCCTTACGTCTGCCTAAAGGAAGAAGTAGAGTTCTTACACAACTATGTCGACTTGATGATGATACGCATACCAGAGAATGTAGAAATCAAACGCGAGTGTAACATTCCATCTAATTGCAAGATCATGTTGCCCCAATGATTTTTATCTCATTGTTGGAGAACGCCTTTAAACATGGTATTAGCCCAGAGCAGAAGAACTTTATTCATATAAAGTTAGATGCTAACGATGAGAATATCATCTTCTCCATTCAAAATAGTAACTATCCTAAGGGAGAGGCGGAAAGAACTGGTCACGGGATAGGTCTCAAACAAGTAGAGCGCCGTCTTGAACTTGCTTATCCAGGTAAGTACAAGTGGGAAAAGGGATTTGATAGTAATAGAAATACATATTCATCTAAAATCATCATTTATGACACTAAACTGTATAATCATTGACGACGAACCTTTAGCAGCAGACTTGCTTGCGAGTTATGCAAAGAAAACACTCTTTTTAAACTTAATTGGTGTTTTTAATAGTGCTGTAGAAGGCGTAAAAGCCATCCGTGAGAATAGGGTTGACCTCATATTCTTAGATATACAGATGCCTGAACTTAGCGGACTGGAGTTTGCTAAGATTCTACCTAAGGAAACTAAGATTATTTTCACAACAGCATTCAGCCAGTATGCTATTGATGGTTATAAGGCAAATGCTATTGATTATCTTATGAAGCCTATTAGCTATGATGATTTCTTAGCTGGTGCAAACAGAGCTTTAGACTGGTTCCAAAGTACCCGTCAGACAGAGAACGCTTCAAACGACCGTTTCATCTTTGTCAAGAGCGAGTACAAACTGGTTAAAATTATGTTTGATGACATCCTCTATATTGAAGGATTGAAGGACTATGTTAAGATTTATCTTGCTAACGATCATAAGCCAATTATGAGTCTGATGAACATGAAAAAGATTGAGGAGTCACTTCCTAAACCTGAATTCATGCGTATTCATCGCTCCTACATCGTACACATGAAGAAGATTGATGGAATTGATCGTTTCCGTGTTGTTATGGGTGACGCTATCCTTCCAATATCTGATAGTTATAAGACTATACTTCAAGATTACCTTGACGGTCATACGTTATAAAGCTTTGATTATAGCCTAATAAAGAATATTAAAGACACTAACTCTCTATATCTTTAAAAGGATTATAAGTTAGTGTCTTTTATGCTTTTACCTTATATATGCCTACTTACTCGTAGTCAATCCACTGCGTTTCGTACGTCTGAATGAGCGGTAATCATCGAGTTCAATCTCGACATCTGGCTCTACAAGTTCACCAGTTCTTGGCAACTGAAACTTCATATATTTGATATCAAACCACGTTCAATCCATTGATTTTCATAATAAGTATGAATACCAAGAATCTCACGTGTCTTCTCATCCATCTGCTCCTCTGTTACACTTCCCTCTCCTAACTCATTACCATAAAGGTCTTCTGTACGGAACAGAACTGGTAGTTTGTTCACATCAACCATAGAGGTAGTGTATGTAAAGAGAAAATTAGAGTCTGTCTTAAGATGAACAAGTCCACCATCTATCAAGAAACGACGATAACGATTCATGAAAAATGTGGAAGTCAAACGCTTATGTACATTCTTCATCTGTGGATCAGAGAAGGTAAGCCATATCTCCTGCACCTCATCTTCGCTGAAGAAACGGTCAATAATCTCAATACTGGTACGCAAGAAAGCAACATTCTCCAACCCTTCTTCCAAAGCTTGTTTAGCACCTGTATAGATACGAGCACCCTTGATATCAACGCCTATAAAGTTGATATTTGGATAGACACGTGCCAAACCAACAGTATATTCACCTTTACCACAACCCAATTCGAGCACAATGGGGTTATCATTATGGAAATACTGTTCACGCCAATGCCCCTCATTTCAAACGGAACCTCACTGATAACGCCATAAGGATATTGGAAAACGTTCTGAACGTCTCCATCTCTGCAAATTTCTGTAACTTACCTTTACTCATGAGTGCAAAGGTACAATAAAAATAAGGAACGAGCCGTAAGGAGCAGTATTTAATTTATTTAGACTGACTGCATAACTATAATTTTATCTGATTACAATATAATTTTGTACCTTTTGTACTCCAAAAGAGTTTCATCATGGCAATTAAAGCAGCATTCTTCGATATAGACGGCACGTTGGTATCCTTTCAGACGCATGAGATTCCAGCATCTACAATAAAGGCTATCGAACAGGCAAAAGAAAAAGGTGTGAAGATATTCATCTCCACAGGACGTCCTGTAGCAATCATCAATAACATTGATGCAATACGTCATCTTGTTGATGGATATATCACCTTTAATGGTGCTCGCACCTTTATTGGCGACGAAGATATAGCTTTGATGCCTATCCCTGAAAATGAGGTACGAGCTATGATTGAAGATGCCAGCCGTCGCGACTATTCCGTTTTAGTATGTGGTAGAGATGTGGTTGCACTCCACAACCACAAACCTATCTTTGATGAAATCTTCGTTCAAGGTCTGGGTGTTAACAATATCGACATAACTCGACCAGTAGAACCATTACTTAACCAACCTGTTCTCCAACTTACTCTTTCTTCAGTGAAGAATATGAGAAGGATATTTTTCCATCAATGCTACATTGTGTTTCGGCACGTTGGCATCCAAGTTTCACCGATATTACCGTGCAGGGAGCTGACAAAGGGAACGCATTGAAGCAAATGACAAAGCATCTTGGCATCAACCTTGAAGAATGTATCGCCTTTGGTGATGGCGGAAACGACATGACTATTCTCCAGACAGCAGGTATTGGCGTAGCAATGGGAAATGCTTATGAAGGAGTGAAGGCTGTAGCTGACTACGTTACAACAAGTGTAGATGAGGACGGAATACGTAATGCTTTCATACACTTTGGAATTATAAACAACTAAGGATTAAAGATAATGGCTGTTGAATCTCAATTCAGAGGTGAACTGAGTCATAGATTAGGAATAATAGAAAACTATGTCAAATAATATAAAACGTTCTTCACAAGAAAAACGTACTGCCTTTGTGGTAGTCTTTGCTTTCTGTGTGATGCTTGCCGAGATTATCGTGGGACTATCTTCCCACTCAATGGCACTCTTTGCAGATGGCGTACACATGGGTTCACACGTATTAGTTATCGGACTAAACTGGGCTGCCTACGTATTAGTACGTTACTTGCAAAGTAAGGGTACAACTCATTACGATACTGAAAAGATATTAAACTTAGCTGCATTCACAAGTGGTATATTACTGGTTCTCACGGCTATCTTTATTATTGTAGGAAGCAGTAGAGCGATTCTCAACACATGGCGAAATTCTCAACTACGAACTTGCATTAACAACAGCAGGAATAGGCTTGGTAGCAAATACTATCAGTGCATCAGTACTTCATGGTCATCATGGAACAGCAGACTATAACAGCCATGCCGCCTATCTTCATGTCCTTTCTGACGCCTTGACAGAGATCGGTGCAATCATCGGAATATTCTGTGCAATGTTTTGGAACATTACTTGGATTGACTCAGCAGTTGCAGTTGTCAGCGCATTGGTTGTTCTCCGCTGGGCAAAACGATTATTATGGGATACAGGTAGGTCACTAACAAAATCATAGACCTACCCTATCTCTGCTTTCTCAAAGCTACATCTGGAATTATCTTATCACTTTAAAAACTGACATCACCTATCAGGTGACAAGAATTTTTATTACAAAATAAGCCAGCTAAATTACTACTTTCCGCGCACAAAACGGCACCTCACATCACTCTTACAAGCATCTAATAATCAACGTATTACAAAAGAAGAAAAGAAAAGGTGCTTAATTAGCCTTCAAAAGGGCGTTAGTAACACTCCAAAAGGGCACCTTTTAGAAGCCACTAAGCATCTATTAGCAGCTAATTGAGCCTCTTCTCATTTTAACAATGCGAATTTCTTTTTACACTATACAGTAAAAAGTATATAAAAGGAGCTAATAGAAAATAGGATATAAATCTTCTTCTATCCATAGTAGCATAAAGATGCTGGATAAAAGCAGATTTATATCCCCCTATTTATTCTATTAAAAGATTATTCTGTGTATAAGAAACGCTTGATAGACTTCTTTGGTGTCTTTTCAAACTCTTCTTCTTGAATACGAATCTCAGCAACCTTGCAGTAAGCTGGTACAATTGTATTCAACTGTGTACGGTTCTCCTCCATAATATTCTTGAGGTCATCCGCATTGAGTCCTAAGTTCTGAGCTTCATCGTAATCAGGATATACCAAGCCAATAAGCTTTTCACCACTCTGAATAACCAAGCATTCAGCTACGAGAGGCAGAGAATTCAACTTATCCTCTATCTCCTCTGGATAAATATTCTGTCCGTTACTTCCGAGAAGCATATTCTTAGAACGGCCCTTAATAAAGACGTTACCATCTTCATCCATCAGACCGAGGTCACCCGTGTGGAACCAGCCATCCTTATCAATTGTCTGACTTGTATCTTCCTCATTCTTGTAGTAACCCAAAAGAACGTTAGGACCCTTTGTAAGAATCTCACCTGGCACGTTCGCAGGATCAGAACTATTAATACGCACTTCCTGATGTAAAGCAGCCTGACCGCAAGAACCCTGCTTGAAGGTCTGCCAGTCACGATAACAGATAATTGGGCCACACTCCGTTGCACCATAACCTACAGTATATGGGAACTCTATGCGACTGCAAGACTCCTCAATTTCACCATTGAGTGCAGCTCCACCAATAATAATCTCATATAGATTACCACCAAAGGCTTGATATACCTGCTCACGAATCTTTGCACGTACCTTCTTATTAATTACTGGCATATTCAGCAGGAGACGCATACGATTGTTCTGAATCTTTGGGAATACCTTCTTACGAATAATCTTCTCAATAACCAAAGGTACAGCAATCATAATGACTGGCTTAACCTCTTGAAGTGCTTGAGAGATAATCGCTGGAGACGGAATGCGTGTCAGATAGTAAATATGAACACCTGAGAGGAATTCATAGATAAACTCAAATGACATTCCGTACATGTGAGCCATAGGAAGAATACTGATAATATTATCTCCAGGCTTAATCACATGACCTAATACATGTTTACCAAAGTCAGCATTACTCCATAAAGAACGATATGGAAGCATTACACCCTTAGAACGACCAGTCGTACCACTGGTATAATTAATCAAAGCAAGTTCGTCCGGACTCTGCTCACGGTAGTAGTGTATATGCTCTGGACGGAAATATTTTGGATAACGACGTCCGAACTCCTCATTAAGATGTTCGCGTGCATAAGTCAGTTTTTCCGTACGACTTAATACCAAAGAATAATCTGGAATATAGATAATTCCCTCTAAGTTTGGCATCTTCATTGCGTCAACCTGTGTCACAACGACATCGCCAACAAAGAGAAGCTTTGCATCTGAGTGATTGACAATGTTATGAATCTGCTCTGGCATGAACTCATGCAAGATAGGCACAGCTACAGCACCGTATGTAAGTACTGCAAGGAATGCAGCTGCCCATGCTGAAGAGTTTCTTCCACAGAGTGCTATCTTATCACCACGTTTTACACCACTTGCCTCAAAACATAATGTGCAACTTTTTCAATTTTTCTTGCAACATCATGATATTGAAGGGTCTTACCTTTTATAATCTGTAAGAGCATCACGGTCCCAATGTTCGATGATACTCTTCTCTATTAATTCATTAAAAACTGAATCTTTTTCCATTGCACAATATTTCAATCTGTGTGCAAAGATACATATTTATTAGCACATTTCAAAAATATTATGTGCAGAAATGTATAAAGATAAGATTAAATAGCATCATTAAGAATTAAAATACGGCATAGTATTGAATCTTCTTAAAAACCAAAGAAGAAAGTTATATCGAAAACAAAAAGACGGATGTACTTTTAATTGTACATCCGTCTTATATATAAGGTGGAATAATCTCTTAGAAGAAAAAGGTAACGGTTATCAACAACCTTTGCCTTGAGGATAAGATCCTGCATAAAGTTGCCTACTAACTGCATATTCATCTGAGCAGCCTGCTGCATTGTCAAAGTCTCATTGTATTTAGAGCCTTCGCGCATAGCTTTCTTTTGAACCTGGAATACGTAAACACCAGCATTACCCTTCACAGGAGCCTTAGAGAACTTGCCTGTTGCTGTACCTGCAACTGCACCAGAGAGAGCCTGGCTCAACTGAACCTGTTGCCTGTACGAAAGCTGGAGCAGCAAAAGTAATCTGATTAACAGGAGAAACCTTAGCACCCTTAGCCTGAGCTGCCGCAATAGAGTTTACACCCTTGAGCTTAGCCATGAGCTTCTCAGCCTTTTTATCCTTAATAACCTCACGTTTAAGGATTTCCTTCACCTGAGCATCATCCCATGAACGATAGCCCTGTGGATGAATACCTGTCAAAGCAATAACCAAGAGATGATCATTATCACCACACTCATAGAGAGGTGAAACCTGACCCTGTTTAGCCTCAAAGAGCCACTTAAGTGCATCACGTGTGCCACGGATACCAGCAATATAGTGCTCTGCTGTTGAGAGGTCATTGAGTGACTGCACCTGATAACCAGACTTAGAAGCGTTCTTCTCGAGGTCAGTTGCAGTAGTATTCTTAGCTACAAACTCAGAGAACTTATTGTAAGCATCACTACGTGTAGCCTTAGAGAAGTCTACAAGTTTCTTAATGATAGCCGCAGTTGTCTTAGTTGTATAAGCCTTCTTGTCAAGTACCTGAAGAATGATATTACCCTGTGCAAGAGCAAGATTCTGTGTAGCATTCACCTCACCATTGAGCAGTGCATTAACAAATGTACGGTTATCCTGATTCATGCTTGGAGCCATCTCGTACTGTTGACCAGTAAACCATACCTTCTCACCAGTCTGACCATAACGCTTTGCGAGTGCTTCAAAGTCTGCACCAGCAGCCAATGCTTTCTGGATAGAGTCTGCCTTAGCACGTGCCTCATCAATAGTAGCAGCAGCGATATTAATCTGACGGAACTGGATAGAGTCTGCCAACTGAGCTTTAGAAAGTACACGAATAATATTCAATGTATTGTCCTGAGCGTTTTCAATCACACCAGTTGTACCCACAGAAAGTGAATCAATCTTTGATGCAATATCAGGATACTGTTGATAAGCCTTGCTGCTTACAGGAAGACCAAGATAAGAAATCTCAGAACCACTCTTGCTAACAACAGCTGTTGGGTCCTCTGCAGTAGCGAGTTGTTTCTGGAATTCATTCTATCTCCTTTACAACCTGACTGCGGTCTGCTGCACTTGCCTTTAATCTGGAAGTCAACAAACTTAATATCACGTGTCTCAATATTCTGACGGAAAGCTGGCTTGAGTTCTCATACTTAGCCTTAAGGTCCTCATCAGTAACCTTTACATCAGCATCCTTTATAGTACTATAAGCCAAAGAAGCAAGCTGAATCTGACTCTCCTCGTTGTTGTCCTTGAAAGCCATCATTGCTTCAGCCTTATTTGAGAGAACACAACTTGCAAGCAGTGCCTGATACTTCTGACCGAGCAACTGTGTGCGAAGGTTCTTCTCAACAAAAAGCCAGTAATCATAAACAGCCTGCATTTGCTCCAACTGTGGAGACTTTGCAGCCTTTTGCCTTGTTGTAGCTATCAAAGAACTGCTTGAGAGCGTTTACGTCAAAACGACCAGTCTGCTGGTTAACGAATGGAGTCTGAGCCAACATAGGGTTAGTACCCTCGTTCAGTACATTCTGAACCTCATTCTCTGTTACAGTAAGACCAACCTTCTCTGCATCAGCCTCGATAACACGATTGCTTACAAGCTGCTGCCAAACTTGATCCTTTACTTGATTAAGTTCCTGATCGGTGAGGTTGTCACGTTGCATAGTGAACTTAATTGCTGACTGATATTCATCAATCAACTTCTGATAGTCCCTGGACACTAATCTTTTTGCCCAGGATTTCTCCAATCTGCTGACGTGCTTCGCCCTTGATACCATCACAAGAGCGAGCCGCATCTCCAGCTAAGAATGCAAACAAAGCAATACCGATAGCGCCTACCAGTATGCCACCTTTGCTTCTGATTTTTCCTAATGCTGCCATTTTAGATTTATTATTTGATTTTAATTATTCTATTCAATATGACAAATTGCCCACAAAAATACAAAAAAAGGGCAAGTATCATAATTTTTCATTCAGAAATTACTCTGTACCATTGACTTTTAGCCGTACGAGTTCTATTTTTGTCATGGTCTTCTTGATTATCTTAAACTCATATTGTCCAACGGTAACGATTTCATTCAGTTTTGGGAAACTTTGATAAACGTGTAATAACAAGCCTCCAACGGTCATATAATCATCGTTCTCTGGCAAGTCAAGATTAAACATTTCATTCACTTTATCAATCTCTAAACGAGCCGAAAGAACGTATTCGCTGTCGTTTATTTGCTTAGCAATGTACTTTGTGTTATCATGCTCATCCTCTATCTCACCAAAGATTTCCTCTACAATGTCTTCCAATGAAACAATACCACTTGTTCCACCAAACTCATCCACAACCACTCCCAAGCTTTTTCTTTTGGAGAAGGAAAACCTGCATAAGTTTATGTGCAGCCATCGTCTCTGGTACAAACGGCATCTGTCGGATATGGTCTTTCCAGTTCTTTGGAGAACGGAACATCTCTGAAGAGTGAATATAACCCTTGATATGATCGATATCTCCTTCATAAACAACAATCTTAGAGTTACCGCTTTCTGAACATCTGCTGCAGTTCTTCCAGTGTACAATTCTCTTCAACTGCCTTTTATCTCAGTACGTGGCACCATACAATCACGCACCTTAGTATCTTGAAACTCCAAAGCATTTTGGAAGATCTTTACCTCGTCTCTATATCGTCATCGCTCTGAGCATTCTCAATAGTACTCTGTACAAGGTGGTCGAGGTCTATCCTCGTAAAGGTTCCGTCTGACTCTTTCTCATCCATCTTACACCAACAAGACGCAAAAGAACTTCGCGCAAGAAAGGTTGCAAAGCGACTAATAGGCCAAAGAATGATGAAAAACATACGCCAACGGAGCGAAAAAGTAAGTAAGCGGTTAGGGATTACTCTTAAATAGCGTTTTTAGGTAAGAACTCACCTGTAAAAAGGATAACAAGTGTCGATGCCAAAGTATCTAATACAACACGTGTAGCAGAATCAAACATTGCAAATAGCGTCGTATCAAATATCTGAGCAAAGAAGATACTATAGATAACAAGAACTATGTTGTTACCAACAAGCATCGTAGAAACAAAACCATTCGGATTGTTATAATAAATGGTTAAACACTTTTTGGGCAATACCGTTCTTCTCTTTGTCCATCTCCGCAAGAAGACGATTACTCGCAACAAAGGCAATCTCCATTCCTGAAAAAGAACGCAGAGAGTACCATTGTGATTATAATTCTATAATTAAACTTATATCCAATTTCTATTACTATTTAGTGCGACTTGGTAAACAGTTCCCATATATGTTAGCCATAGCCTCTTTCTGTTTATGACAGTTATAAACCTATTTTCTCGTCTTCTGCTATTGTGTTGACGCCAACACATATCGTGATAAGGGTTAGCACCAGTGGTGCGGAGCATCAAATGCAATGCAACAGATTAATGAGAGGAAAGTAACTTGTTGTTAGAAAAGAAGTTCTACGAATTAACTTGCTATTCCTAAGGCAACACGATACTATCTGTTTTAGAGAGCTAATGCATGGTAGGGTTATTATTTAAGATTTTATAGAACTGCAACAATTACTTTTGATTTACAACTGGCCCTTTCATACTATCAACACGTGTGGTATCAATAGGTGTAAAGGGAGGATCAGCAGGAGACATAAACTCATCTTTAGAGAAAATGCCCCACCCCTTTGTCTGTCGTATCTCGTAATTTGTCATCTGCTCATCGCTACGGAACCAATTTCCTTGCAACTCCTTGTCTGGTGTCTTAAGATGTGAGTAAGAATATGACCACATCTCATGGTTACGCTCATCCCAATAGAGTTCATTGCTATAAAAGGTGAGTCCCTGCGCTGTGAGGATTCTAACACGTCCTCTTAATTCCCAGCGGCGGTCCTTATCAAAGTAGACAGCAGAGTCACATTGAATATAACCTACCACATGTTTCTTTAAGTCAAATTGAGTAAGTAGGATTCCTTTATTGAAAGTCCAGCGTGAAGGATTTCTATTCTCATTAATTTCCCAACGCTCAGTAACAATACGATATTTGATTACACCTGAATCAGAAATAAGCGTATTGACACCGTATGTTGTCATAACCGGCACAGAGTCACGATCATGAATAGCAGGAGCAGTATGCTCACGTTCCTCCGAACAGGAAACCATGGCATAGCTCGCTGTTAATAGCATTAAACCAATGAAAACTGAATAAAGGCTTGAACGCATATTATTCAACCTTGAACTTAGCAAACCAACGCTCATTGAAAGTGAAACCAACGTTGATACGGAACATATTTTCCTTGATCATTCCCGTAACACTCTGGTTCACCCACTCTGCGCTGATATTCAACATACTACGGTTATTATAGGCATTAAGGATTGGAATACCAACACCAAGGCTTGCTGAAAGCTCGCGTGGTCCATCCACACCATTAATCTTCAAATAAGGACTTGCATAGCTAAAACCTGCACGATAGTGCATACGACTGAAGAAACCACGATAGCGTTCGCCTTTGCAATAGTCACCACCCAGTGTTAACTTATGACGATCATTGAATTGTCCATCAACAAGGTTATAACTTGTTGTACCATTGACTGTGGTTAATTGTGGGTACTTTAGCTTAGCCCACTTCTGCAACTGATAGTCAACACCGAACTTCAGACGGTTATTATGATTCCACATCAATCCAACGCCAAAAGTATGAGGCAGTTCAAGAGAGTTTGATACAACATAACGGGTTGTATCAGAAACGCTTGTCTGTGAATTTGTTGAAATCAGGTTACACTCAGCATCAGCTCCTAAACTATGTCCAAGAGAATAAGCAAGACCCAAGGTCAACTCATTCTTCTTATCAATAGCATAAGTATATTGCGCACCAAAGTCTGCCTTGTAGCTCTTAACTTGTGTAGAGTAATTCTTTGACAACGTATTTACATAGCTATCGCTATATGTGTTTGTTGAGTTACGATTCAATGTTCCCCATAAGTAACCGATGTTTGCACCAAATGAGAAACCCTTGAAAGGCTCCCAACCAGCACCTAAATAAACAAGATGTAAACCACCATTACCATTGTATGTATTAGAATACGTAGCATTGGTTGAAGATGTACTTGGGAAAGCATTGACGTTCTGAGTGTTACTAAAATTATAACCAACATTTGTATAAGGCAAAATACCAAAGCTAACACCCACATGCTTAAACGCTCTGAACGACGCAACAACATATTCAATATCAGCATTTTTAGCATTAACTTTAGCGCGTTTTCCTCAAAATTAGTCAATTGAAGACTAACACCTGCATCAAATATGAATGAAAGAGAGTCAACAGAAGCGTATGAAGCAGGGTTCGCATAGTTCACCCTGATTACGCTCATGAAAACCGTATGCCAATCCATTCATACCACGATTAAAACTTGTTGCCTGAGATGCCAAAAGCGCCTAATCCATACTGACTATATGGAGAGTTAGTCTCGCCTGAGTCGACACTTGTACTGCAAGACCTGCAAGGAACGCTGCTGCAATTATCTTTTTTTCATTCGCTTTCTTTTTCTTATTCTGACGATATGTCTAAACAATATATTGGCGCAAAAGTTATTAAAAAATCTATATTGCAGAAAAAAACAAGAAAAGGATTTTGATTTTTTTAATAAGCTTTTCTTTGTGCTCTCATGCTTTTTACTATCTTTGCGGTGAAAATGAAAAAGGATTATTATATATTGTGCTGACTTTCCTCCTGTCTGTCGTTAATGTTACAGCAGGGGCTCAGTCTATGAGTAATGCTGATAGCATTCAGATATCCTTTGACGTGTTCACCTGGTAAAGAAGTCTGGGCGCAATACGGACATACTGCTATTCGCTATTACGACAAAAAGTGGAGAAGACCTTGCCATCAACTATGGTATTTTCTCCCTCGACCAAAACCTACTTTATCCCTCGTTTTGTTCTCGGTATGACAGACTACCGTATGGGCGTACAACCCATGGATATCTTCCTTGCACAATATAGTTATGAAGGGCGAGGAGTTGTCGAACAGGTTCTTAATTTATCAGCTGAAGATAAAGAGGTTATATACGAAGCTCTGCAGGAGAACATGAAACCTGAAAATGTAGTTTATCGTTACAACTACTTCTTTGACAACTGCACCACGAGGGCACGTGATATGCTCACCAATCACCTTCATGGAAAGGTTGTTTATCCGCCAGCAGAAGAAGACGCAACGTTCCGTTCTATGATTCATAAATGGAACAACAAATATGAATGGTCACAATTCGGAGAAGACCTTCTACTCGGTGTGAATGCTGATCGCAAGACAACAAAGTATGAGCAGCAGTTTCTTCCAGAGAATTTAAGGAGCGACTTTGATAAAGCAAGCTACAACGGAAAGCCTTTAGTAAAGGAGACTAACGTCCTATTGGATGCTGAAACAGAAGTGGCAGAACCAGCTTCTCCACTTTCTCCGCTATCTATAGCACTCATATTTGCAGCTATCAGTCTTGTAATGATGCTCTTTAGCTATCGTAGACAGCAGGTTTATTGGGTGGGATTTAGCTTTAATGCTAATATCAGGGCTCATAGGAATTATCTTCTTCATAATGATTTTCTCACAACATCCATGTGTTAGTTTGAATTTCATCCTATTCTTCTTTTAATCCTTTACCATTGTTCTTCCTTTATAATACAATTAAAAAGAAGAAGGTAATATAGTGGAAAATATAGGGGAGTACTCATCATTTTAGGACTTTTCGGGAGTTTGATTCCAAAAATACCACTGTCAATACTAATTGTGGCATCATTCTTGCTATTACATTGTATATTACATTTACGAATTAACAAAGCGGTTGCACCAACCGTGAGTAGTTCAAAGAAATAAAAGATAATGAATAAATACATCACCGCATTACTTGTTGTCCTTGCGACAACAGGAGTCGAGGCGCAGAGCTATCAGTCTGCGCTAAAGATTGCGTTGGGTGATGTCAACATCGAGATCTTTGCCATAAGCAAGCGTTGAGGGCGTTGAACAGAAAATCCTATCAGTTCTTGAAGCCTTCTAAGCAGATTAAAGAAGACGAAGAAACAGAGCCTGCACAAAAGCAAAGCAGTCTTTGTGACAGACTTATACAACAATTATTCTTTTGCTTTAACATCTCAATCAAATAATAATCAGGAATTACAGTTATTCCTTCCTAATCCTTCTTTAAGGACTGGAATCAAGATTCGTGCCCCAAGTTTACTTCCTTTAGCGTAATAAACAATATTACAAAACATAGATATATAGAAGTAAACAAGAGGGAGAACCTCTAATATAAAAACAAAACTCAATTAGAATAAATGAATTTCAATAAGATATTAAAGGCACTTTTCGGAGATAAGTCAACACGTGATATGAAGCTTTATACAGCCATACGTAGATAAGGTAAAGGCTACATATCCAGAGATTAAAAGCACTCAGCAATGATGAATTGCGTGCAAAGACAAAGGAAATCCAGAAGTATGTTCAGGATGCTGGTAAGAACAACGTGAGAAGATAGCCGAACTTCGTGCAACAATTGAAGACACTCCAATTGAAGAGCGTGAAGCTATTTTCAATCAAATAGATAAACTTGACAAAGAGGCTCTCGACAATTATGAGAAGGCACTTGATGAGGTTATGCCAGTAGCATTCTCTATTGTTAAGGACACAGCACGTCGCTTCTCAGAAAATGAGGAAACTATCGTAACAGCAACTGATTTCGATCGTGAGTTAGCTGCAGATCCATCAAAGGACTTTATTACCATTGATGGCGACAAGGCTATCTACCATAATCACTGGACAGCAGGTGGCAATGACCTCAAGTGGGAAATGGTTCACTATGATGTACAGGTATTCGGTGGTACAGTTCTCCATCAAGGTAAGATTGTCGAGATGGCTACTGGTGAAGGTAAGACCCTTGTTGCTACCCTCCCAGTATTCCTTAATGCCCTCACGGGTAATGGTGTTCACGTCGTAACTGTCAACGACTATCTTGCAAAAGCGTGACTCTGAGTGGATGAGGGCCTCTCATATGTTCAACGGTCTTTCAGTTGATTGTATTGACAAGCACCAACCTAACTCTCCTTCACGTCGTAAAAGGCTTATCAAGCAGATATTACCTTCGGAACCAACAACGAGTTTGGTTTCGACTATCTGCGCGACAATATGGCAGTATCACCAGCCGACCTTGTACAGCGTCAACACAACTATGCTATCGTCGATGAGGTTGACTCTGTGTTGATTGACGATGCTCGTACACCTCTTATTATTAGTGGTCCTGTACCAAAGGGTGACGTACAGATGTTTGAAGAGTTCCAGCCATTGGTACAGAGCCTTTATGAGGTTCAGCGTAAACAGGCTACCGAACTTCTTTCAGAGGCACGCCACAAGTTAGCCGAGGCACAGAAGAATGCAAACAATAAAGAGGCTTTCCAGAAGCTTCAGGAGGAAGGTTTCCTTGCTCTCTATCGTTCATTCAAGGCACTGCCAAAGAACAAGGCTCTTATTAAATTTCTTTCAGAGGAAGGTATCAAGGCTGGTATGCTGAAGACTGAGGAGTATTACATGGCTAATAACAACCGTGAAATGCCAAAGGCTATTGAGCTCTCTACTTCGTAACTGACGAGAAACTGAACTCATGTGACCTTACAGATAAGGGTACAGCATGGTTGGCAGCACAGGTAAAGGATGAGCAGTTATTCGTATTACCTGATATTACTACAGAGCTTTCTGCACTTGAGAAGCAGAAAGATGATAAAGTAATTGATGAGCAGACATATATAGACAAGAAAGATGCGATGATGGCTCACTATGGTGTTCCAGAGTGAGCGTGTTCATCATTGCAGCAGCTCTTGCAAGCGCACACCATGTTCAATAAGGACGATGAGTATGTTGTCTTGGATGGTGAGGTTAAGATTGTCGACGAGCAGACTGGTCGTATTATGGAAGGCCGTCGTTGGAGCGATGGCTTGCATCAGGCTGTTGAGGCTAAGGAGCACGTAAAGGTGAGGCTGCAACACAGACATTCGCAACCATTACCTTACAGAACTACTTCCGTATGTACCACAAACTTGCAGGTATGACGGGTACAGCTTCTACTGAGGCTGGTGAGTTCTGGGACATCTATAAACTCGATGTTGTTGAGATTCCAACCAACCGCCCAATCCAACGTAAGGATATGGAGGACCGCGTTTATAAAAACAGCACGTGAAAAGTATGCAGCTGTTATTGACGAGGTTGAGGCAATGAGAAATCAAGGCCGTCCATGTCTTGTTGGTACAACATCTGTCGAAATCAGTGAGCTTTTGAGCAAGATGCTTAACATGCGTAAGATTCCACACCAGGTATTGAACGCTAAGCAGCACTTAAAGGAGGCTCAGATTGTAGCCGAAGCAGGTCGCGCAGTAGATGGTCTTGGTGCTGTAACGATTGCTACCAATATGGCAGGTCGTGGTACAGATATCAAGCTTTCTCAGGAAGTTAAGGATGCTGGTGGTTTGGCTATCATTGGTACAGAGCGTCATGAGAGCCGTCGTGTAGACCGTCAGCTTCGTGGTCGTGCTGGTCGTCAGGGTGACCCAGGTTCATCAGTATTCTATGTATCACTTGAAGATAAGCTGATGCGTCTCTTCGGATCCGAGCGTATTGCTAAGGTAATGGATAGACTCGGCTTTGAAGATGGTGAGCGTATTGAGAGTTCAATGATTTCAAATAGTATTGAACGTGCTCAGAAGAAGGTTGAGGAAAACAACTTCGGTATCCGTAAGCGTCTGTTGGAATATGATGATGTGATGAACAAACAGCGTACTGTAATCTATGAGAAGCGTCGTCATGCTTTGATGGGTGAGCGTATTGGTATGGATATTTCTAACATTATTTGGGACCGGTGCGTAAGCATCGTTGAAAACAACGACTACGAGGGCTGCAAGGAAGAATTCTTGAAGATTCTTGCTATGGAATGTCCATTCACTGAGGAAGAGTTCGATGGTGGTAACACTTCTGACCTTTCTGAGCGTAGTTTCCAGGCTGCAATGGAGGCTTTCTCACGCAAGACTGAGCGTATTAAGTCTGTTGCATGGCCAATCATCAAGGAGGTGTATGAGAATCAGGGTGCGATGTATGAGCGTATCATGGTTCCAATCACTGATGGTAAGCGTATTTACAACATTCCTTGCGACTTGAAGGAAGCGTACGAGAGCGAGGCTAAGTCTGTTGTTAAGCAGTTCGAGAAGGTAATTCTCCTCCATATCATTGATGATGATTGGAAAGAGAACCTTCGCCAGTTGGACGATCTCCGTCACTCTGTACAGAATGCTTCTTATGAGCAGAAAGACCCATTGCTCATCTTCAAATTGGAGAGTGTGAAGTTGTGGGACAACATGATTGACGATATGAACAACCGTACTGCAAGCGTACTCATGCGTGGTCAGATTCCAGAGATGCAGCCAGCTGATGAGATTCAGGAAGCTGCACCAGAGGAGCATAGCCAACAGTACAGAGAGGAGAAGGTTGAATTGAATGATCCTGATCAGGTTGCTGCAGCACACCATGACACCCGAGAAGGAGCACAGGAGGTAAACCATACTCCATACCGTGCAGATAAGATGCCACGTCCAAACGACCCATGTCCATGTGGTAGTGGTAAGAAATTTAGAATTGCCATGGTAGCAATATCCGTTAATAAACTTATAAAAACATTCGGGGATAAGACAGCTGTGTCTATCCCCGAATTTTGTTTCCCATCCAACGAGATTATTGGTCTTGTTGGGAATAATGGTGCAGGCAAAACAACTCTTTTCCGTCTAATCCTCAACCTCATTAAATCTGATAGTGGTATTGTAAACTTCGTCTTACGGAAGAAAAGAGCAATCTTGACAAAGAGTTGTAAAACCTATGAAACTATGGTTTCACATCTTGAGGAATCATGGAAAAGTTATATAGCAGCTTATCTTGACGAGAGACTTTTTAATTGACTTCCTTACGCCAAAAAGAGTTCTTTGCATTCATAGCCAAAGTCAACAACATCAAAGAACAAGAGGTGGAAGAAAAGACTTAACAGCTTACAGATCTTCCTTGGTGATGAGATTCTTGGTCGAAAGATATATATCCGTGAACTATCTGCTGGAAATAAGCAGAAGGTTGGTATAGCTGCTACGCTACTCTCTTGTCCAAAGTTCGTTATCCTTGATGAGCCTTTTCCAACTTCCTCGACCCAAGTAGTCAAAATCACCTGAAGAAGCTTTTTGATAGAATATAAAAAGCAATATCAGTCTTCTATTCTCATATCAAGTCATAATCTACACCACACAACAGACATTAGCGATAGAATAGTATTGATGGAGAAAGGTGAGATTATTAAGAACATTGATAATATAACAGAAACATCGATAAAGGAGTTAGAAAATCACTTCCTATAAAACTTTATTTTGTTTCCACATCCTCACAAGAGAGCCACACTTTTTGTAATACATTTTCATAGCAAGGATTTTAATTGATGCTGAATCAGCTTCAAAAAGACGCTCAATTGGCTTTGCAAAAGATGCCCTTTTGAGGTCTAACTAACGCCCTTTGAAATCCTATTAAGCATTTTTCCTATATAACTTTATAATACATTGAAATGCTGATAGTTACAAATATTAAATAAACAGCATCGGCTCTTTATACGGATATTACCAAAGCTATTGTAAAGATATTTCTAAACAGAAAACCTTATATAAAGAAGTTAATTACTTTGCATAATAATAAGCAGCATAGCTACCTTTTTTATAAGGTGCACTAAGTCTTAATCCTCGTTTCTTAAGCGAGAGAATCTTGAGAGCTTCTTTATAGTAACGTGGGCGAAGACTATCTGACGGATAATACTGCGGAAGATAACGAGCAAAATCATAGAGATTACGATCTAATAAGAATCCAGTCAACTGATAGTTAGCTGAATTACGAGTAACCTTATAGAGCACGCTATCAGGCTGTAACCACGAATGTACCTTTCCAGGACGTAAAGTTCGTGAACCACCTACCAAAGGATAATGGAAAAGACTGTCTGCTAAATGACCTCTACGAGCAACAGCATAAACGGTTAGCATAGATGTTACAGAGTCAGTATGAGGCATTGTACGCACAACATTCAATGCACCTGCATAATCCTTTTTATCTATCAAAGCCTCAACTTTAGCTCGCTGATGAAAATATCTATCACTATTACTGAGGAGTCCAGTAAACAAGAAGAAAACCAAGAAAAAGCAAAGAGGTTTATCCAAATTATCTGTGAAAATGGACCGTAACTACGCAGGTCTGGTTCGTAAGGCTCAAAACGTTTAACAGCGAGCATTACAAAAGTATAAACCAACAATAGCAATGGAGCTATCCATAACCAATTGCCAAACGACACGCTATCGGCTGTAGGACGAAGGTCAGAGATGATTGTGAGAATAAGAAAAGATGGAAAAGTAAGTCAAGCCAAAGCCACGCTTCTTAACTAAACAATGAGACTTTACCCATTTGGAGTAACTTTAAAGTAAATGTTATCAGCACTGCACCCAACATTGGATTATAGAAGGTTTGCCTTCCTGAAGCCAAAGTGCTGTACTATGGTCATCACATCTGCTTGATAGAAAAACAGATAACAGAATGTGAATGAGCAAAATAGTACTGCGCAAATAGCACGCATAAACTTACTTTCCATCATGAATTTATTTCTTTCTCAATACTACAGCACTACGGGCTGGTATATAGAGCTTAAGCCAGCCTTTATGATCTTTCTCATAAAGAGGATCAGCATTAGTGAAATGCTCTACTGTGTCATCAGCAAAGCCAAAGCCACCAAACTCTCTGGCATCTGTGTTTAATTCTACATTATAAGAACCTTCTGGCACCAAGAAGCCATAATCTGAGTAAGAATGTGTTGGTGAGAAGTTGAATACAAAGACTAACTCTCCCCTACTAAATGCCAATATCTGATCGCCATCATTGTGCCAAATCTCTTGGATAGGAGTCTCGTTAAACTTCTTCTCACTTGTAATTACCTCCAACATCTTGCGGTCGAAGTCGCCAAGCAAGTGATAACATAGCTCCTCATTATCAACCAAATTCCACTGTCGACGGGCATACTTATGACTCCATCCGTTTCCTTCACGCGGGAAATCAATCCACTCTGGATGACCAAACTCATTACCCATGAAAGTTTAGATAACCACCATTAATAGCAGCAATAGTGGCAAGACGAATCATCTTATGCAGTGCAATGCCACGATGAGTCATCTCTGTTTCGTCTCCCTTACGGAAATGCCAATACATATCTGCATCTACTAATCGGAAGATAATAGTCTTATCACCCACCAACGCTTGGTCGTGTGATTCGCAATAAGAAATAGTTTTCTCATCAGAACGGCGATTCTTTATTTCCCAGAAGATTGAAGATGGTTTCCAAGCCTCGTCTGGTAACTCCTTGATAGTCTTAATCCAATAGTCTGGAATATTCATTGCCATACGGTAATCAAAGCCGTATCCGCCATCCTTAAACTTAGCAGCTAAGCCTGGCATACCCGACACTTCCTCTGCAATCGTTACTGCATTCTTGTTTACCTCATGGATAAGACAGTTAGCAAGTGTCAAATAACAGATAGCGTTATCATCCTGATGACCATTGAAATAATCAGCATAGTTGCAGAATGCTTCACCTAATCCATGACTGTAATAAAGCATTGAAGTCACACCATCAAAGCGGAAACCATCAAAGTGATATTCCTCTAACCAGTATTTACAGTTAGACAAAAGGAAGTGGAGAACCTCGTCTTTACCATAGTCGAAACATAGCGAATCCCATGCAGGATGCTCATGACGCTCACCCGGATAGAAGTATTGATTAGGGTCGCCAGCCAAGTTGCCCAAGCCTTCCACCTCATTCTTAACAGCATGAGAATGAACGATATCCATGATTACAGCAATGCCATTCTTATGCGCTTCATCAATGAGTGCCTTCAACTCTTCAGGCGTTCCGAAGCGTGAACTGGCTGCAAAAAAAGAGCTAACGTGATAACCAAAGCTACCATAATAAGGATGTTCCTGAATAGCCATAATCTGAATGGCGTTATATCCGTCCTTAATTATACGTGGTAATACCTTCTCACGGAACTCATTATATGTTCCAACCTTCTCCTCATCCTGTGCCATACCAATGTGACATTCATAAATCAAGAGTGGAGAGTCTGTGGCTTAAAGGTCTTTTTCTTCCAAACATATGACGTTGCTGGTGCCCATACCTGTGCGGAGAAGATTTTGCTTGACTCATCTTGAACAACACGCTGTGCCCAAGCAGGGATACGCTCACCTTCTCCACCTTCCCAATGTACACGCATCTTGTAGTACTGACCATGCTGCATAGCATCATGTGGGAGCGTAAGTTCCCAGTAACCAGTACCTTCAATCCTGTGACATTGATAGGCTTCTTGCTCATTCCAACCATTGAAATCACCAACAAGATAAATCTCAGTAGCGTTAGGAGCCCATTCACGGAACACCCAACCATCAGCCGTCTGATGCAAACCATAGTAGTTATGGCCGTTTGCAAAATCCGAAAGTGTCAACTTACCATTCTGTGTGAGCTGATTCATCTTCCAAAGAGCATGCTCGTGACGTCCACGAATTGCATCCTCATAAGGAGCCAAATAGGCATCATTCTTTACGAGTCCTATATGAGACGTTCCTTCGCTTTTGTCGTTCTGACAGAAGTCTTCTTGACTGGAGCCTTCTTTGTTGTGGTCTTCTTTGTTACCATGGTAGATAAGCTTTTTATGTTAGTTTGTTATATTATGTCAAAGCTAATTCGTATAGCGTTTTCCCACTTTCGTAATAACCACTGGCAGTTACTTTACCATTCTTATCACGCTCAATGAACTTTCCATCACGGCGGTCATCACGATAGTTACCTTCAAAACGAACACCATCAGCAGTCTCCTCAACAGCTGTTCCATTTCTTTTGCCATTGTGATAGCTGCCACGAAACTTACTGCCATCAGCATAGTGTATGATGATTAGTCCTTCTAACAATCCGTTTCTGAACTGTCCTTCATACACATCCTTATTCTTCTTGGTCAGTTTACCCTGTCCGTTCTGCATGTCTTTCTCCCAGTAGCCTACATAGATATCGCCATTATTCCATGACATTGTGCCATAGCCAGACTTAAGTCCTTTAAGGAAATGGCCAGAATATTGGTCGCCATTCTTATAACGGAAGATGCCTTGTCCTGTGCGTTCGCCATCTAAATATTCGCCTTCATAGACTTCGCCATCTTTAAATTTATAGATGCCTTTACCATTCTGCAGATCATTTTTCCACTCACCATTATACTCATCACCATCTGCATAAATATAAATTCCTCTTCCTTCCTTTAGGTTATTCACCCAGTTTCCTGTAAACGATGAGCGGTCTGGCCATTTGAAGCTTCCATGACCATTCTTCATATCATTCTTCCATGAACCTTCATAAAACGCACCATTAGCAAAGATATATTTACCCTCACCACTACGTTTGTCATGATCCCAGTTTCCAATATACTTATCACCATTGTAATAACACATTGTGCCCAGCCCCTGTTGATAATCCTTATACCATAAACCATCATAACGATTACCATTGGCGAAGTAGTAAACACCTTGTCCGTGCTGCTGATCTTGGAACCACTGACCTACATATTTCTCACCATCTGCAAACTTATAAGTACCCTCTCCATGGCGTAGACCCTTAATAAATTCACCCTCATAAACATTGCCTTTCTTATAAGTAGCCTTTCCCTTACCATTAGGTTTACCACGGAACATCTGTCCACGATAAATTCCTCCATCCTTAGTTGTACAAGAACCTACCTCTATGTTTTGTGCAAAAGAGATACGAAGGAATGAAAAAGTAACAATATGATGATATATTTATGTTTCACGTTTATCGTTTTTAGTTTATTATAATTAAAAATAAGCTATAGCAAAGATACCGATTTTCAAGTGAGAACAACAAATTTATAAAAACATTTTTAAGCCATGTTCTTAAAATTACATTTGTAAATATTTACTTTTAGACAGAAGAAACGGAAACTATGGAAAAAACAAAGGGATAATTGAGTAGAAAAACAATTAACAAACTCCAAACGAAAAGAACAGAGTTCTATTTTTATAATTTAAAAATCAAAATACATCACTAAAAAAGATGCTGAATTATATCCTATGTCATTGTATAAACATGTTTAATATAAAACATCTGTTTACTTGGGCATGTATAACGCCTTTACAACAATAAATAGCAACTACTATGACTATGTTATACTAAGTAAAAGATATTCAGCACTCAATGGTGTTAACCATCCGCACAACATGTGCTAAGCCTCCGCACAACATGTGTTCATCATCAATACACTGAGCAGAGACAAAACAGATTGACTCATATGTTACCATTACTGCATATAGTAAAACACTAAGTATCCTATGGCTCAGTAGGAAAAAGGTGGGGATTATGCATATAGGTTTTTGATTCTAAACAAAAAGAAACTTTTGTCCCTGACTCCTCTCAGATTCGTTCTGAATAATTTTATTTTTGAGTTGAAAGATTCTGCTGCCGCATTTGATGCTCTATTGTTGTAAAAATTAAGGATATCATCATAATGCTCATAGAATGTAACTGCAATAACATTGAAAAGAATCAAACCCTGCCTCTTCCACCTTATTGTACCATTTAGCCATTAATAACCTTGCTGCATTTTTAATGGTATTCTTGGCAAAAAATCATTCTTAAGGAATGACACAGACCATAGGCCGTCTGAAGCTTGGGATAAAGTTCGAAGAGTATCTTAGTCTCTCTGTTTCTGTGAATCTGTCCATTTCTCGAAGACTTGAACAGAAGATATCTACTCCTGGCTAGCAGTTCCTTCTTCGTATCTCCATTCTCAAAAGGTGCGAGGTTGATACTTCTTTCCTATAAGTTTGGCTTCCTCCATTTCATCATTTGCCTCCTGTATGGCTCTCCAACGATAGTCTATCCTCATCTGCTGTACAGCATCACAGGCAAGCTTTTGAACATGAAACCTATCAATGACTCTTTTTTGGCTTTAGGAAGCTATGGCGTACTATCTTACACATACTGTCTGACAAGTCTAGTGTTACCTCCTCGACCTTCTCACGCTTTTTGTTCATCTATCCTATCGAGTGCCTCACATACCTTCTCAGACTTTGTTCCAGCAACTACTGCTACAAGGCAGCCCTTCTTGCCATGTCTATCCCTATTAGTTACTATCGTATAAAGTTCTCCGTTGGAGAGAGCGGTCTCATCTATAGCAAGATGTGAACCAATATTATCAGGAAACAGAAGCTCGGGCCTCAGCGTGATAGCTGATCCCAATCCCTATAGCCGCTAAGCACCTCCTATATTGTTTCTCAAACTGATGTCCATCGATATGATAAAAATTCCTCAAGCGTACGGCAGGTCACTGGGGATGTCTCCATACGTTTCTTTTAAAAAAGCTCCGAACTCTTTGGAATAACGAGTACCGGAGGCTGTAATATCAATCTGTAAAGGAAGAGAGAAACTCTTGCCTGTACGCGTATCTAACCAACGACGACGGCGAAGAACAAGAATAACTTTGTGGTCACGAATAGAAAGTCGGTAACCTCAACAGCGTCCATAAAAGCCTTTAGACTCAAAAATGAAGGTCATCGGAAGTTCTTTCTCCATCTTCTCATCAAGATGGATACGCAATAATGAAGGACTAGGTTCTATTTTAACTACAGAGAAGTATTTCAATACATCCTTAGGGAGAACCAACGATGCTAAATGATATAGATAAGTATCTTCCATAATGCAAAGGAAAGAAAAAGATATCAAATAAAGAAATTTCACACCTTTTTCCTACTGAGCCGTATCTATCTTTACCAGTAGGCTTTATAAAGACAACACATTAAACATACATAGACTAAATATTTGAATAAAAACAGCCAAAGAGAGCATTACTAAAAATTAAAAGGGCACAGCAACTAATTTGCTGTGCCTTTAATATCCACATTTCTGTGAAATATTTGTGCTTGACTTTTTGGTTTGCGCACTCACAGCGTTCCCCAATCATCTTGCATCATTGTTATCCTTTAATCAATCTTCTTGTACCTTAACTAAACCTATTAAACTTTAACCTGAACAATCTCTTTTGTTCTACCTTAAAAATAATAACTAAAAACCCTAAATCTATTACTACTAACCTAAACAATCTATATTTGTCTTTTGACGATGCAAAGGTACGACTGTTTGCGTACACGCCAAACATTTTCACAATTATTTTTACCTAAAACCACGTTTGTTGATATATATCAAGGACGATACTAAACAAAATGTCAAAAAGAAAAGGTCATGCAAGTAGGAATATAATAGCTAATAAATTTCGGTGTAATGGACATTTGGTAGGCTGAAAAACTCTCGGGTTTTAGTAATGGACATTTGGTAGGCTGATTATTCCAGCCTACTTTTTATGATTTATGAATCCATCTATAAACTTCTTGTTAGCTTCATTCAATCCATTATGATTATGTAGTGCTCTTTTAAGTTGTGAGTTAAATCCTTCCAACAGGTTTGTTGTATTAGGTATTTGCATATCCGGATACTCCTCACATGTATAGATCCATGGCAGATGTGTCTTAATAGAACGTCTTGCCGTTCTCAGCCTTCTGTGTGTATAAGTTGTCTTACCCGAGATTAGGAGAGTTCGTTCGTTTAGGAACTCTTTTCCATTTATCACCATTTATTAAAAGCGGTTATAAACTCTTCTTTTCTCATAGAACATCCTTCTCATTAATGCCAACGACTCAACGCCTGCAGGCAAATGTGGGTTGTTAGTAAGGAGTCTTCTAACTATCTGAAATTGGTGAAATTGACACATTTGTACAGGACAGAAACTTATAGCTTTATAAAAGTCCTACATGCCCATCACACACCACTGCTTTTATCATAGTTCCACGCTCCGCAATATACTGAAGTCCATCAAGATAATCTCTATTAGTTTCGTTTTTGACAAACTTGCGATAGAGTATTTTTGCCTGATGAAGCATCCTGAAACAGCATCACACCAAATGTCCTGAAAAAGTATGTTGTGTCCAATATTATTACTGCAGATTTGGGGTAAGTAGCAGTAAAGCTATCTACTACTAAGCTCAACCTACGTCGTATGGTTCGTTCTGAACATTTATAAAAGAGTGGATAGATCGGATATCGTTCGATTTGCCGTCAGATAGTCGTTCCATAGAAATATTATTTATACGCAGACCACCTTGAAATTGTCTACCACAATCCTTGCAGGAATACATCTGAACAGAACGTCGATGCCCATTCTTTTAACATTTGAGTTTTGATTACAGAAGATACAGTTTTTATTCATAGATTTTCAAATGCTGCAAAGGTAGTAAATAAAAGAATTCCGAGAGTTTTTCAGCCTACCAAATGTCCATTACACCTAAATTTCATAAGATAAAAGGCAGTATTTCCATAGGATTAGAACGAATA
>BNJU01002590.1_pt1 | contig 49414 bp, 48 predicted proteins | sample 8539281 | NCBI WGS metagenome assembly BNJU01 (sample SAMD00202456, study PRJDB9452) | human saliva metagenome | isolation source: human saliva | place: Japan | reverse complement strand
CGTATCCGTCCTTGACATGTATTCTTGTCATGGACGGATTTTTTTGCGAGAGGAAGAGAAAATGACACCTAATGAGTTGAAGCAATATGCCAAAGATTATAAGATTGTGCCCCTCAGTCGCCGTTTGTATAGTGATGTTTGTACTCCGGTAGAAGCCTTACGTATCGTCAAAAATGTGAGTAAACACTGTTATATTCTAGAAAGCATGGAAGATGCCAAACGGTGGGGACGATATACTTTCATCGGCTATGACCCTAAGGGGGAGATTACGTGTAAAGACGGTATTGTTCATGTTATAGAAAACGGCAACGTCACGATCAAAGGAGAGGAGCCGACAGTAGTTATTCGTAAAATTTTAGAAGCGAATAAATCTCCTCGCTTTGAAAATCTGCCACCCTTTACCGGCGGCTTGGTCGGCTATTTTTCTTATGACTACTTACAGTATGTTGAATCGTCGATACACTTTACGGCGGAAGATGACGAGTCAATTCCTGACCTTGATTTGATGATCTTTGATAAAGTCATTGTCTTTGACAATTTGAAGCAAGAAATCATTCTTATCGTCAACATAGACTTGAAAAATCCGGAAGAGAATTATGAAAAAGCTCAACATGAGTTGCAAGTTATGCATGATTTATTGCTGTTCGGGAAAAAAGCGGCACCGGATCCGTTGGTATTAAGCAAAGGATTTACCCCGCTTTGCGATAAGAAAGAGTATTGTCGTATGGTAGAGAAGGGGAAGGATTACATACGGGAGGGACATATATTCCAGGTCGTGCTCTCCAATCGTCTGGAAGCCAGAGGAGAGGGGAGTCTGGTTGATACGTATCGGATTTTGCGGACTGTAAATCCTTCGCCTTATATGTTTTACATGTCTATAGGAGATATTGAAATCGCCGGGGCGTCACCCGAAACCTTGGTCAGATTGGAAGAAGGAAAATTGTTTACATATCCCTTGGCAGGGACTTGTAAACGCGGGGATACAGAAAGAGAAGACGAACGGTTGGAAGCTGAATTACTCGGAAATGAGAAGGAGTTGGCGGAACATAATATGCTTGTCGACCTGGGAAGAAATGATTTAGGGCGAATTTCCGAATTCGGGAGTGTACAAGTCGATTCGTACCTGAAAATTTTGAGATTTTCTCATGTCATGCATATCGGCTCTACCGTATGTAGTAACATTCGACAAGATAAAACGGCCTTAGATGCCATCGGAGCGGTACTTCCGGCAGGAACCCTGTCGGGAGCACCGAAAATCAGGGCTGTGAGATTATTGACGAGTTGGAAAAGTGTAAACGAGGTATTTACGGAGGTGCCGTCGGGTATATAGATTTTACGGGAAATGCCGATACGTGTATTTCTATTCGGTTGGCCTATAAAAAGGATGAACGCATTTTCGTATGCAGCGGTGCGGGGATCGTAGCTGACAGCATAGCCGAAGGAGAATACGAAGAGTGTAAAAATAAAGCGGCCGCCGTCATTCAAGCCGTAGAACGCTCTAACGGAGGGATTGACTGATGATTTTACTTATAGATAATTACGACAGTTTCTCCTATAACCTGTATCAGTTAGTGGGAACATTTAATCCCCTTATTCAAGTGCTGCGAAACGATGCATGCAGTGTACAGGAAATATTGGAGATGAACCCTGAAAAAATTATAATTTCTCCCGGCCCCGGCAGACCGGCTGAGGCCGGGATTTGTGAAGCAGTGATTCGTCAGACGGCCGGAATAATTCCCATACTGGGTGTATGCCTTGGTCATCAGGCAATTTGTGAGGTTTACGGCGGTACCGTAACTTATGCAAAAGAGATAATGCACGGGAAGCAGGCTAAGGTAGTTGTTGAAAACCAATCGCCCTTATTTAAAGGCATTACGCAGCCTTTTAAGGTAGGACGATATCATTCTTTGGCAGCTGATGAGGCATCTTTGCCCGATGAGTTGATGGTTACGGCAAGGGCGGAAGATGGAGAAATAATGGCTGTAGAACATAGAAAAAAGGCCGTATACGGGGTTCAATTTCATCCTGAATCGATACTGACTCCTACGGGCCCGAAAATAATTAAAAACTTTTTGGATTTAACATAAAGGAGACTGGACGATGATTCGAGAAGGAACGATAAAATTAGTGGATGGAAATGACCTTACGGCACAGGAAACGACGGAAATTATGAATGAAGTCATGAGTGGTAGAGCGACGAATATAGAAACGGCCTCCTTTTTGACAGCCCTACAAGCTAAAGGGGCAACGATTGAAGAAATTACGGCTTGCGCTGAAGTGATGCGTAAACATGCAGATACGTTTAAGGGAGACGGAGATTTATTGGAAATTGTCGGTACGGGCGGTGATAAGTCCTTTACTTTTAATATTTCCACAACGGCCGCCTTTGTTGCCGCTGCGGGAGGTTGCCGCGTAGCCAAGCACGGCAATCGGGCAGCTACATCGAAAAGCGGCGCCGCCGATGTGTTGGAAGCGGCCGGGGCGGTTATTGACTTGGACGGAAAGCAATGCAGAAAGATCTTGGATGAAACGGGATTTTGTTTTCTTTTTGCCAGGTCCTTTCATAAAGCTATGAAGTATGTAGCCCCGGTTCGACAGAAACTTTCTATTCCGACGGTATTTAACCTGTTGGGGCCTTTGACCAATCCGGCGGGAGCGACCGTACAGGTGTTGGGAGTATATAAAGAAGAGCTGCTCGAACCGATGGCTCGCATTTTGTATAATCTGGGAGTTAAAAAGGGGATTGTCGCCTACGGAATGGACGGCATGGACGAGATTTCCGCGTCGGCGCCTACAAAAATTTGCGAATTCTCGAGCGGACGCTTTACGACTTCTTTAATACGGCCTGAAGACTTCGGGTTGATAAGAGGGGAAAAAGCGGACTTAATCGGCAGTACGCCGCAGGAAAATGCGACTATAATGAGACGCATCCTGAGCGGAGAAGAAAAGGGAGCGAAACGAACAGCCATCGTCTTAAATGCAGGCGCCGCCTTATATGCGGACCGTAAGGCCGCTTGTTTGGCCGGCGGCATAGAATTGGCCGGAAAAATTTTAGATGAGAAGAAGGGGCTGCACGTATTGAATGAATATATTGCAGCTACGCACAGAGTATAGAGGTGATTATATGATACTGGATGATATTACGGCCGCTGTTTATAAACGGTTAGCAGATGATATGGAAAAGACTTCTTTGAGTGAAATGAAAAAGGCGGCTGAAAATATGTCACCTCTAAAGAAAAAAACTTTTAAAGAAGCATTGAGAAAAAACTGGCATGTCCTTTATTTGTGAAGTGAAGAAAGCCTCCCCTTCCAAGGGTACTATTGTTGATGATTTTCCTTATATAGAAATTGCCCAAGAGTATGAGGCAGCCGGATCCGATGCCGTCTCCGTTTTAACGGAACGCGATTACTTTAAAGGATCTATAGAGTATTTAAGAGACATTGCAAAAAGCATTGGCCTACCCGTCTTGCGTAAGGACTTCATTGTTGAACCTTATCAGATTTATGAAGCGAAGGCGGCGGGAGCGTCGGCAGTTTTGCTCATTTGCGCACTCTTACCGCAAGAGGAATTAACTGAACTTGTAGACCTGACTCGTTCGTTGGATATGGATGCATTGGTAGAAGCCCATAATAAGGAAGAAATTAGTCAGGCTCTTTGGGCGGGATCCGATATTATAGGTGTTAACAATCGCAATTTAAAAGATTTCACTGTTTCCTTGGATACAAGTGTGAACTTGAGACGGGCTGTACCGAAAGAGATTATTTTCGTCGCTGAAAGCGGTATTTGTTCGGCAGAAGATATTTTCACTTTTACGCAAGAACCGTGTTGATGCCGTTCTTATCGGTGAGAGTCTAATGCGTAGTGATAATAAAAAAAGGACTTTGGCGGCTTTAAAGGGAGTTGGCGGTGAAGATTAAGATTTGCGGTCTTACGAGAGAAGAAGACATACGGATTGTCAATGACGTGCGACCCGATTATGTCGGCTTTGTCTTTGCCGGCAATAAACGCAAGGTGGATGAGGCCCAAGCGGCTTGTTTAAGACAGTTATTAGATGAAAATATACCGGCTGTAGGGGTCTTCGTTGATGCCCCTATAGAACAGATATACCGCTTGGTCAAAGCAAAAACCGTACAACTTGTACAGCTACACGGTAATGAGGATGAAGACTATATAACGGCACTGAACGAATCCTGCAATGTTCCTGTTATCAAGGCTTTTTCCGTACAAACGAAAGCTGACATCGAGAAGGCTCGGGAAAGTTCGGTGTCTTGGGTTCTCTTGGATAACGGTAAAGGCGGTACGGGTGAGCGGTTTCCGTGGGAACTTATACCCTCTTTGCAACGCCCCTTCTTTTTAGCTGGCGGTCTTTCACCGGAAAATGTACGGGAAGCGGCTACTTATCGGCCTTATGCTCTTGATGTAAGTAGCGGTGTAGAAACAAACGGAAAAAAAGACAAAGATAAAATAAAGAGATTTGTAACATATGTGCGTAACTTATAGGAGGATATATGGAAAAGGGCAGATTCGGGATTTTCGGAGGACAATATGTACCCGAGACGTTAATGAATGAAATTCATGATCTGACTGAAGCGTATGAACGGTATAAGGAAGATTCTGAGTTTCAAAAAGAACTGGGAATTTTACTTAATACCTATGCAGGCAGGCCGTCAAGTTTATACTATGCCAAACGGATGACTGAAGATTTAGGCGGAGCTCGTATATATTTGAAGAGGGAAGACTTGAATCATACGGGGGCTCATAAGATTAATAACGCTCTCGGCCAGTGCCTATTGGCTAAAAAACGGGGCAAGACGCGTGTCATTGCCGAAACGGGGGCAGGGCAGCACGGAGTAGCTACCGCTACGGCTGCCGCATTTATGGGGCTTAAGTGTGAAATATTTATGGGAGAAGAAGATACTCAGCGTCAGGCACTGAACGTGTATCGTATGGAGCTGTTGGGAGCAAAAGTTCACGCCGTTACGTCGGGGACGCGTGTTTTGAAGGATGCGGTTAATGAGGCGATGCGAGAATGGGTATCACGCGTCGACGATACACATTACGTCATCGGTTCGACTATGGGGCCGCATCCTTTTCCTGTCATGGTACGCGATTTTCAAGCCGTTATCAGCAAGGAAGCACGTAGTCAGATATTAGAAGCTGAAGGTAAGTTACCGAAGGTTGTCATGGCCTGTGTCGGTGGAGGCAGTAATGCTATCGGCATGTTTTATAATTTCATTAAGGATGAAGGCGTGCGACTTATCGGTTGTGAAGCTGCCGGTAAAGGTATAGATACGCCCTTGCATGCAGCGACGATGACCAAGGGCAGTGTGGGAATTTTCCACGGCATGAAATCTCTCTTTTGCCAAGATGAAGACGGGCAAATTGCTCAGGTATATTCTATTTCCGCAGGACTTGATTATCCCGGAATCGGTCCTGAACATGCGTTTTTGAAAGAATCCGGACGTGCCGAATACATTCCTGTTACGGATGATGCGGCCGTGGAGGCCTTTGAATACATTGCTCGTACGGAAGGGATTATTTGTGCCATTGAAAGTGCTCATGCCGTATACGAAGCTATGAAGCTTGCACCTACGTTAGATAAAGATGACTGCATAATTGTCTGCCTTTCCGGCCGAGGTGATAAGGATGTGGCTGCTATTGCCCGCTATAGAGGGAGGGATATTCATGAATAGAATACATCAGGCTTTTGAACACGGTCCGGCTTTTATCACCTTTCTGACCGCCGGTGATCCGGCTCCTGACAAGACGGTAGAATACATTTTGGAAATGGAAAGAGGCGGTGCGGACTTAGTGGAAATCGGCATCCCTTTTTCAGATCCTATTGCCGAGGGGGTTGTCATACAGGAGGCTAATATACGGGCTCTTAGCGGGCATACGAAGATAAAAGATGTCTTTAATATTGTCAGAAATGTACGTAAGCACTCACAAATACCCTTAGTGTTTATGACTTATGTCAATCCCGTCTTCAATTACGGTACAGAACGTTTTTTTGCCGATTGTGCGACAACGGGAGTCGACGGGATTATTATTCCCGATTTGCCCTTTGAAGAACGATCCGAATGTGCCGATGTTGCAAAAAAATATGGTGTACCTCTTATTTCTATGGTAGCTCCCACCTCTCAAGACAGGATTGAGGCAATCGCCGCCGTAGGAGACGGATTTTTGTATGTCGTCTCATCTCTCGGCGTTACGGGAACAAGAACGAAAATTACGACAGATTTAAAAGAAATGACGGACCTCATTCGTTCTGTAACATCTATTCCTGCTGCCGTAGGGTTCGGCATTAATACGCCTGAACAGGCTTCTGCAGTTGCCGCTGTTGCCGACGGTGTAATCGTCGGCAGCGCTATTGTAAAAATCATAGGCCGATATAAGGATGAAGCCGGTCCCCGTATTTATGACTATGTAAAAATGATGAAAGCAGCCGTTAGGAAGGCTGCGGAAAAGTAAGCAAAAGGAACACCCCGTCTGCAGGAGACATCTGCAAACGGGGTGTTTTTCAACCATATTCAATTGTCGTAAAGGCTTATCTTAGTGTGTCTATAAAATATACAAGCAGATTACTTCCATTTAAACTTTCTTACATGACCTACATAAAATATCCTTTGGCATAGCACGCACAACAGGTAATCGAAGAGATACTTTTGAAATACGTATTTATTTCTTAAGAGTGTTGTGTGTAAAACGGTAAATTGTCGTCATGCTATACGTCCATCCGTAATCCTCTCTTACAGAGAAATCTTTTCTTGCAATGTAATGAGCGACTTTGTTTCCAAGTGGAGGTGCAGTCAAGAAGTACCGCCCGAAGGAGTCGTCGATTACAGGTTCTTACTGATGGTGCGAGTCCGCCGGCCGTGAGAGGAACAGCCGCTATATTGCGAAGGCTCACTGTGTTGTTCTGCGTCCAACGGAATCACCTCATCTCCTTGATTTTGCCTACAGTATAACATGGGAAAGCGGAGCGTCAAGAGCGAATTCATACGGTTAATGCAAGATATGAAGACCTGTATGCGTAAAAGTAAACGGGATTTAGACAATAAAATTTAAAATCATAAAGTAAATAGGATAATTATTTAAATAGTTTAAAAATCAGATTATAAGTATCGGCGTCGATGGATTAGCATTTCACGGTGCTCCCGGTTATATAGTAGTGTAGAAAGAAACAGCCTTCAGCTCATATCGATTAGTGAGTTGAAGGCTGTTTCGTCGCACCTGATCAGTCATTAATAATAAGGGCCATGAAGACGAAGTCTTCCGTTCCCTTTGTGTTGTCTACGCCGTGTTTAAACCGTTAGGCGTGAAGGTGACTTCGCCCGGACCGATTTCCCGGATCGAACCGTTGTCGTTGTAAAGTGCATGCCCCTTGAGAACATAGTAGGTTTCGCTGTTGCCGACGTGTTCGTGGTAGCCCAAAGCGGAACCGGCAGGGATGGTTACTTCCGCATAAAGTCCGCATTTGTCGTTCAGTTCTTCCTTACTCAATAAATGCTTAATATACATAGGACCTTGACCGCCGGCGTGATTCATCTTTTCATCCGTCCGCAAATCGGATGTTACGAAATTTTTCATATTCATAATCCTCCTTCTGAATTGAAGCTCTGTTTATTATACGGCAAAGCGGGTGGAAATAAAACAGACCTGCACGTTAAAGAGCAGGTCTGTCCTATGGAATCTAGTATTCCGTATCCTCCGTTAAAGGTGTTTTTCCGAAGCGAGTTACCAAGTCTTTCTTTTCCCAATGCCATTTGGGTGAAGCCAAACTGATGGAGTCGTCATAAGCAGGTGATTGCATATTGAGGATACCGCAAACCAGTTCGTATACGAGGTCATTAGTGAAGTACGACTGTGCATGAGATTTTAAGGTTGCCGTAATTTCCGGATTACGTTGCATGTAGTCGTCGGAAAGCCATGTAAACATGGGAATCCGCAAAACCTTAAAGCTGGCTCCGTCAGGTTGACGGGCAATGCTCGGGTCCGAACCGTGGTCGGAGAAATAGAGCATGGCATCTAAGTGCAGGTTATCTCTTGCGTAGTCGAAGACTTGGGACAAGAACCAATCGGTATATAAAATGGTATTGTCGTAGTCCGCCTCTTGATTTATCTTGCCGTCATCAAATTTTTGGAATTCTGCCGGATAGCGGTTTCTATATTCTATGTGGCTGCCCATAATGTGGAGAACGACAAAGTTCTTTTCATTCGGGTTCACCTTCGTTAAGAACTGTAACAGGGCTCCGTCCAAGGTCGATTCTTTTAAGTCCTGGTCGACCCATTCCGAGACATCTGCTGTCTTGGCAATGAGTGAAATCGGTGTATCGGCTACGCCTACGGAGCCTTGATTACTAAACCAATACGTCTTATAACCGGCTTTTTTTGCCATGTCGATGATAGAAATGGATTCATTAAACTGTTTTGTATTGTAGAAATTAGACTCCGTCAAGGCATGTTCCAATACGGGAACCGTATACCATACACAGCTGTAAACATTAGTAAAGAGGGTGAAGTGCGGGTCTTCTTTTACGGCACTCAACCAAGGCGTATTGTCCGGTGCTGACGGGTTATAGGCATTCATGAGTGTTCGTGTTTCCGATTCGCCGATAACGACGATAACCGTATTGGGGCCCAGGCGAGGATTGAGCTGTACTGCCTGTAAAGCGGCATATTTATCATCATGATTTTCCGCATATAATTTAGCCCGTTCCAAATAATCGTGAGTGTCTAAAAAAGTTCGTACAGGAAAAGAATTAGGCAAGAGTTCGTCGTACAATATCCAGACGGACGGAACGATGACGAGGAGGGACAATAAGGGTAAAATCTTTTTGTATACCGTCGTTTCGGCAAAGACTGTGCCGTATAGTGGGTGCCGAAGAAGAATGCGATAATAAGGAATAGTAGAAACATCGTACCGATGATCATTCCCGCACCTAACGAATGCAGGTATTCCAGTGTTTCAGCCGGACCGGTTTGGAAGATAATCAAAGAACCGGATGTGGTAATACAAGACTGATACAGACTGTAGTAAGCCCATTGCATGACGTTGACGGCTACGACAAGAAGTAGCAGGACAGTCATAACTAAAGCGCTTATTACGCGCGGTAAGAATTGCTTGGCCGTCATGGATAAAAGAAAAAGTACGGCAAAGAGAAAGAGACCGTTATATATGTCGTAAATATTATTTAAGTAGACCGTGTTGCCGTTAATTAGAGTTATATAGGCCAGATACGGTCCCGTGATTACCCAAGACAAGCCCGCGAGAGCCGGTGCGGCAAGGGAGCGAAACGACAAATTTTGCACATATAAGGCCAAAGAAACTACGACAGCGCCGACAGCGGGAATAAGGCCTCGCAGCATAGCGTCTATATTATCCTGACCCAAACCGAGGGACACGATAAACTGCCACTGAATACATAAGGCATATAAAATAATGAAGACCCCAATGAGGGATAAGATTCGTTTCTTTGTATATATCTTATGGGGTTCTTGAATATATTCTGAGTCTGATGATTGATGCATGTAAATAAATCCTCCTCCGGTAACACCGCATTTACGCCACTTATTATACTCTAATGTATATGAATTACATAGTGTTTTTGCTTTTTTGGTGTAACGGTTCGGGAAAATGAAAAAAATGCTCAAAAGAATCGGAAGTTTATTTGAATATATAAAAGAGTATGATACACTGAGTAATGAATAATACACCGATGGATATAAGTTCTATGCGGACGTCGTCATATAGAGGGGAGTGTATTGGAAATGAGTACTGGTGGTAAAAAAATAGCCGTTATCGGTGCCGGACCGGCAGGATATACGGCAGCGCAGGAATTGTCGAAGAACGGTTATACCGTTGATATTTATGACAAAGAGGATCGACTTGGCGGTGCTATTTACACGGGTATTCCCGAGTACCGTATGTCCAAGGTCTTTTTGGACAAAGTTTTTGCGTCTATGAAAGAAAATAAAAATATTACTTTTCACTTTAATACGAAAATCGATTGTGAAAGATTTGAGGGTCTAAGGAAAAATTATGATAAAGTTCTTGTCGCCACAGGAGCTCAGATTGAAAATACATACGGCTTTGAACCCGGAAACGGGTTATATGCCGGGTTGACCCTTTTATATGACCTGAATATTCGCGGCAACCATGAGTATTATAAAGTATAAGAAGGCCATGGTTTGGGGCGGCGGTAATGTCGCTATGGATTGTGCCCGATCTCTTGTTCGTATTATTGATGACGTGTCGGTTGTTTACCGGCGCTCGGAAGAAGAAATTACGGCTAATAAGAGCGAAATCCGTGATGCACGTAATGAAAATGTTAAATTCAACTTCCTTTGTAATGTAAAACGCGTTCTGCGTGATGATTCAGGCGCCGTCACGGGTGCCCAATTGATTCGACAAGAGCTGGGTGAGCCTGATTCATCGGGGAGACGGTCGCCGCAGTCCGTGCCCGGATCGGAATTTAATATTGATGCGGATATTATTGTCATGGCTATCGGGCAGAAGGTAGATTTATCAGAATTAGCCGAAGACTTAAAAATAACGGAGAATTACCGGACAACCTTGGAAAATGTCTTTATTGCCGGCGATGCCAATGTCGGACCCGCTACTATCGGCAAGGCCTTGATGGAAGGACGTGCCGTTGCGGCAGAGATGCAAAAGGCTTGATTTCTTGTAATACGAACATATGTAAGAACTTGTTTTTTGCATATGTTCGTTTTTTTTATGTAAATCTATTGCCAAGGATCAAGAAAATATGATATAATCTCACTTGTTCGAGGCGATTCAGTCGCCCGGAGAGTGTAAAACGGCCTCGTGGTGTAGCGGTTAACATGTCGCCCTGTCACGGCGAAGATCGTCGGTTCAAATCCGATCGAGGTCGCCATTTTTGCTCAGGTAGCTCAGTCGGTAGAGCAGGGGACTGAAAATCCCCGTGTCGGCGGTTCAATTCCGTCCCTGAGCACCATCAATTTCATATGCGGTCGTGGCGGAACGGCAGACGCGCTACTTTGAGGGGGTAGTGAACGTAAGTTCGTATGGGTTCAAGTCCCATCGACCGCACCATCAGTAAATAAGCGCTTCTCGAGAGGTTCGGGAAGTGCTCTTTTTGTTTGACAACATTTTATATTGAGGGGTTTGACAACATTTTGACAACACCCAAAGAAAAAGCTTTGACCACATTATGAAGATGCAGTCAAAGCTAGGTTAGAAAATATTCTGTATTTTTGCAATAACATCCGTTTCCATGGCAGGGGTTACATGGCTGTAAGTATCCATTGTCTCTTTGAAGGACGAATGGCCGAGACGCATTTGGATGACTTTGAAATTCACGCCGGCTTCACATAAGTAGGTGGCATGAGTGTGCCTTGTCCTGCATAGAAAAGCCTTTAACACCTCATCTTTTGGCATATTTCTCTGATACTTTGTTAACTCGTCAGGTTGCGAGGACCGCCATTGCGGCCGGGAAAAACCAAATCGTTGTTGTTCCAGTCGAAGGTCTGGAACCGCCTGGAGTCAACCACTTTTGCAGCGAGCCTTTAAAACCGCCAATGTTTCACTCGTCCAATGTAATGGTTCGTCTTCAAGACTTGGTCTTTTGTAGTCGGCGATATTTCACTGTGTCCATTGATTTTAATGGTCGTCTCGTTAACGGTAAGCGTGCCGGTCTTGAAGTTAACATCTGCCAACGTAGCCCTAATAATTTGAACGTCTTAATCCCGATGTAAAGGCAAGCTTGAAAATAGCGTAAAGTTCTTTGTTAGTGATGACCGATAGATACTCTTTTTACTTGCTCTTTTGTGAGAGTAATCTATCTCTTGTTTTATGCGTTTTTGGGGCTGCTACTTTATCCATGGGGTTTGATATAGGATTTCGTCGATTACAGCCTGGCGTAGGATTGATTTTTACAGCAGTGTGTATAGGCAATTGTTCTGGGAGACAACTCCTCTGTCGATTTCAAATTTCGCAGCATAATATAGTATATCGACCAGTCTCATGCTACCTAGTCTCGGGGCAATAGGTATCTATTAATTATCCCCACATATGATTGCATGGTATTGGCGTGACTGATTTTTCTTTAATGGATGCTCACATATCCACCCAATCCCGGAAGAGCAGCGTGTCATCAAAGTGGGAAGCTATTTTAATTTGTGACAACAAGCGTCGCATTTCCCTGGCTTCGGCCCTTGTCCGGCCATAGATATTTACGCTTTCCGCTGACGCTCGTTGCCGTGGTATATCGGCCGTCGGATCGCTAATGCCACACACACAGCTCCTTTTCTGAAAAGGGGCTGATTATGATATACTGATAGCGTAATCAGCCCGTGAGAAGGTGGATTATATCGCCGTGGTACTGGTAGTGCCTGGCAAGCCCGTATTCTGTTGGTAGCAGTACGGCAGTTTTATTTAGTTTAGTTTTCGGAACTATTGGAAAAATTCCAACAGATTAGGGATAACCCTCTGACTTGTAGATTAATTTAAATGATAGTTAATTGTCGATACGTCTACACTAAAAAGGTTAGCGATATCTTTGTGTCATCCAAAAACGTCTCGTCCTTTGTATACTACAGACGCTTGAATATTTTTCTGATGAACACTTTTGATATAAAACGACCCGAAGATGTAACAAGACTGCTTTACGATACGTTAAATCGCTTGTTAGTGTAAGACTAAAAACGAATACCAATAGATTAAACTCAGAAGTTTTTACAGCCATCACTGCGGTGAGGGCTTATTTTATTTTTTACGAGTCAGATTTATCTTTGTAAAAGATATGTTTTATGATATCGTAAGTTTCTCCCAAAATGATGAATCACTTCTATTGAGGAAATTGGTTTAACATAAGTCCTATTTTTATTTGCCCCATCTTTTAGAATTAAATTTTCCTCAGATAATTTATTAAGTATTCTCGTTAAGCGAGCAGAACTTATATCTGGAGTGAGAAAGCAATGTAAATTTTGATAGTTGATTTGTTTGAATCTGATTGATTACAGATGAAATGCATAAACTCTTTTTCTCATCCTCTTTTAGGTTAGAGGTATCTACCATAGGTTCTGCTATCCATAGCTTTTTAGTAGGTTTTTCTAAGTCACTTTCTAATTCAGGGACTTTAAATCTATTTTTCACTACGACGTCAATTATTTTTCTTTTGACTGCCGCTACCAGCATGCTCTGATGCCCCATTCTAGTAAACAAACTAACAAGGAGTGATTTCACCATGATCTAGCGCCCCCAGTAAAAACTCTCTACTGGGATTTTTCATAATTCCAGGATTGATATATAATAGGTTCATGAATTTCAGCAATTAGAGCGGTTGTATTTAAAAGTAGTCGTATGTGGATTATCATATTAACAAATGCCTTCGCGCAAAGCAATTGTTAAAGTCTGTCGGATTTTCTAATTGTGTATTCATCAAGTTCAAAGTCTCTATCTATAGATAATAAGAGTTTTTCGCTATCTAAGCGATAATAATTAAATAAATTTAAATCAGAAAAATCTAGGTTACCTGATTCAATTCGTAAACTCCATCTTTGAGAATCTCCGCGTTTATCATCTACATGATAATGAGGGAAACGGTCGAGATAGAGTTGTATTTACGAAAACAATAATCCAGCAATTGTTAAGTTCATTACACTTGTATTTCCTATTTTTACGAAGTACGCCAATGTTTTCTAAAAATTTGATTATCCATTTCTGAGTAGTTTAAAGCTGGGTACCTTTAGAGAGCATGACTCGATAACTATTGATGCTATCTATATCTAAACCAGATAAATCATAATTATGAAGTAATCTCATAATCTAATTGCTCAGATTGATTTCTTAAGATTGTACTTAACTGTTGCTTATCTACTAGATGATCTTGAGAATGTAATCTAATATAAGTATGAGTGATGTTATTATTAAGATAAACTGGTTTATTTGTAATTGCAGTCTCTTTGATGTGTATAATAATTATGGTTTTGTCTTCAATAATACTGTTCGTATATCATCATTAGTTATAATGTTTAAGCTAACCTTAGATCGATCAGCCAGTGTAGAGCAGAAATCGCTTATTATTTTTCCGCATCTTTTTACCCCAGTTAAAACAGGGTTTTTGTATTCGTCTTCAGAAATTCCTAAAATTAAATATCCACCTGCAGTATTAGCAAATGCAGAGTATGATTTCATGCATCTTTTGGAAATCATTTTTAGCCTATATTCAACTTGTGAAGACTCTTTTTAATGATAAAACTGCCTTCTAATGTAGTTAAGTCCATAATATGTTCCTCAAAAAGTGCTAAATAAATGCTAAACAAGATTAATAGTAACTAACTTAATAGCAGCAATCTTTGTGTATATTGACGGTTAATGGGCTTTAAAAAGTGCAAATAAATGCTAAATAAAAAGGTCTTTTAAATAAAATCGCAATATGTGATGATAAAAGTCGATGCTTTCTAACTCAGCATCATCTATATGTGACATACGAACCATTTGTTCGACAAGGTTCACATGTTCATCTAAGTAAAAATCATCATTATCTAATATGCATTAATTCACGTTTAACTTCCTCCTTAAATTTTGCTCAAAAATAAAGCTATCGTTAGCATTACCTTATTCATTAAAGCGGTGTCGGATGTCCAATATATTCTGTATTCCTCACACCACCCGGCAGTAAACCCGACGTCTCAGCCACACGAGGGCAGGGAGTTGCGTTATGTAGTAAGGACTCTACCATGTCAGCGTGTAAGTCGTTACTAAAATCGTCGTTCTTAATATGTGCCAGTTCGTGTAATACGCCCTGAATTTGCTGTTCAGGGCATTTATTTTTGTTGATTAATATAGTATAAGAGCCGTCTTCATTCTCACGGACTACAGCCGTCTGAGACGGTTTTTAATTCAGCGTACAACAACGTAACGTTCAAGCTTTTTATTCCTTCCTTCACGGGCTTTTAATTGTTCAATCATATTAACCACGAAATCTATATCTTCCTTACTTAGATCCTTGCTAGCGTCGAACAGCAGCCGGTACTTAGGATTCGTCCTCAGCTCTTCGGCGTATTCGGCTACTTCTGGTCGGTGTAGTAGCCTTGCTCTGATTCGTCTTCTCCATCCCATTAGTATGCAGGGTAACCTGAAGAGCGTCGGCAAAACCTTGATTTTTGCCCGTGATATATCAATCTTTCCAGCTTCAATTTTATTAATCGTACTGCGAGAAGTATATCCGGTTTTTTGCGCAATTCGTCTTGAGACATATTGTTTTCTTTGTCTTAATCGCCGAATGCGTTCATAAATAGTTTCCATATGAATATCTCCTTTTGGGGGAATTATAGCAGACTGTTTCAGAAATAATCAACAAAATTTTTACGAAATAGGAAAAATTTTGTTGACAAGATGGAATCATGAATGCTACATGTGATTGTAGATTTTAAATCAACATTGAGAGGAGGTGCAAGATGATCAATTACGAGCTTTTAAAGAATCGAATCGAACAAATCTGGGATTAAGATTTACGCATTAGCAGAAGCCTGCGGCTTAACTCCTCAAGCGATTGTACTAAGCTGAATGGAAAGAATGATTTCGTGTTCGGAAATTATTTGTCTTAGTAAGGCATTAAATCTTTCTCCCGAGGATAGGAATGCAATGCTCAAATTGTTGATTAATAATCAACAAAAAACAACAACCGCAAACAAGGAGGAAGTAGATGAAATTATGGTGACGGTTGAAGAGGCTGCCGAGGCGGCTTCTGTAAGCGATGAACAGATTCGCCAATGGGCGAACAGCATTGATTTTTCCGAGCTTTAAAATCGGACAGCGAGGCGGAAAGCGTCCTATCCATACTGGAAGTCTTTTAATGACTGGCTGCGGAAGCAAGCCGAAATGAGACAGGGGAACGATACCGATGATTGAACTTGAAATCGCAACGTGTAATCGTGACTGCCGTTGTACTGGCGTGCGTGTGATTGAGATACGGAAAGGAGCATAACAATGAATACAGACCAAACGATAAATCACATGATGAAGATTATTTGCACGACGGCTGAATTAGAAGGTATCCAGGTAGCAAGACATTTTTAGCCTCAAGAAATCGTCGACTCTACACTGGCTGCGTGCCACAGCATTATCGACGGCAAACGACTATCAGAGAAAGAAACAGCGGTACTTACCGTAACGTTTGGGGATACGTGAGAAATTACATTCAGTGCCGGCAACGTTCTTATGTCGGCTCACTTCGAAGTAATTAGAAAGAGAGGGATGTAACGATCAAGGCTACTACATTACAGAGGCCGCCTGAATGGATCAATCGGAGATACTACGAGATACAGGCTACCGAGTCGATGCCGGTTATTGAAGAAAATTCGGACGACTTCAAAGTCACGCTAAAAGAAGGCATAAAGATTGGCATCGGAGCTCACGGTATACCCTAATCATTGCGATGGCAATCATCATCCCATGAGTACGGATGAAATAAAAGAAGAAAAAACCGCATCTGCGGCAACAGGTGCGGGTTTTCAACAGAAAAACAAATACTTAAATTGCTACTAGTTTAGCAGAAATGGAGAGAAAAACACAATGAATGCAAAACTCATCATGACAGTAGAAGAAATGGAAGACCGCGACATATGGGCGAAGTTGCGTAATTCGGGAATCGGGGCAGCGACGCAGCCGTCATCGCCGGACTTAATCGGTGAAAATTCCCTATCAATTATGGCTTGAGAAGACTGGACAGGTAGAGCCGGAAGACCTTAGTAATAACGAATATGTCTATTGGGGGACGGTCCTTGAACAAGTCGTTGCCGACCGCTTTTGTGAACTGACAGGTAAGAAGGTATATCGCAAAGGCATGATGCAGAATGCCAACGATGAATGGATGCTCGCAAACGTCGACAGACTGGTTGTAGGTGAAAAAGCCGGCCTGGAATGCAAGACGGCCAACGGATTCAAGGCGAAGGAATGGAAGGCGACAACGTCCCCGATAGCTATTACCTTCAATGCCAACATTACATGGCGGTTACCGGGTCGAAAAGTGGTATATAGCGTGCCCTCATCGGCGGTAATCACTTCGTGTGGAAGGAAATCCCTAGGAACGAAGAAGATATAGCGGCACTCATCGAGGCCGAGAAGGCGTTTTGGGAAGACAACGTCAAAGGTGGCATCATGCCGGACGTAGACGGCTCGAAGAGTTGTTCACAGGCCCCTGCCGAACGATTCCCGGGAGGCGGACAGACAGCATCATCATTGCCGAAGGAAGCGGACGAATTACTCGCCGAAATTGACGAACTGAACGAAGCAGCCGACAGAATTAAGGACCAAAATCGAAAGCAAGAAGAACGGCATCAAATTAATGCTTGGCGACCATGAAATCGCTTACGCCGGTGAACGTAAAGTCACATGGAAGACGCAAGCCGGACGGGTCACGATAGACACCAAGAGGCTAAAAGACGAAATGCCGTACGTGTACAAAACACTACAGCAAGCAAGGCAATCCGATTCGAGTATGTAAAATCTAGGAGGTAATCAATTGCGGCAACAACAAAAGGCGGCATCATGACAACGAAAGCAACAACAAAACCGGACGGAGTAAAGAGCATGAAGGACCTCGTCGTCAGCATGGGCGACCAAATCCAGAAGGCGTTACCGATAGTCATCACGGGTGAGAGATTCACCCGTATGGTACTTTACGGCGATGAGCAGCAACCGCAGCTGCAAGAATGCACTCCGAAATCGTTCCTGGGGGCGATGATGCAAGCGGCACAACTTGGCGTAGAGCCGAACACGCCGCTCGGTCAAGCGTACCTCATCCCTGCATAAGAATAAAGGCACGCCTGAATGCCAATTTCAGTCTGGGACAAGGCCCTTATTGACTTGGCGTACCGGAGTGGCGAGGTCCGGGATATACAGGCACACGAGGTACACGAGAACGACGAATTGAGTACGAATTAGGACTCGAACCGAAGCTCCGGCACGTACCGGCTACAAGCAATCGAGGGCGGTCATTGCTCACTATGCTGTATTCCATACAAAAAGACGGCGGTTACGGATTCGAGGTTATGAGTGCCGAGGACGCGGGAATCACGCCAAGAAGTACAGCCAGGCATACGGAAGTAATTACAGTCCTTGGGCTAAGAACTTCGACGAAATGGCGAAAAAGACGGTCCCTCAAGAATGCTTTGAAATATGCACCGCTTAAAACCGAATTCGTTCGGGAAATGAGTGCAGACGGTACTATCAAGAAGAACATTACGCCGGATATGACCGCCGAACCGGACGAAACGGATTATATCGATGCAGAAGCAGAAACAGTGCCGGACAATGTAGACCCGGCAACAGGCGAAATCAAGACAGAGCAAGAACAAAATGACGATGCAATATTGGCGGCATCAATGAACTAAGAAAGGAAGGAGGAAGGGCCGGGAATCACTCCGGCCCGAACCCGTTACAGGGCAAAAGAATGGCAGAACGGCGAATGATAGCCAAGAGCATTATCAAATCAGATCAGTTTTTAGACATGCCGGCAACAACGCAGTGCTTGTACTTTCATTTGTTACTAGAAGCCGACGATGACGGTTTTATCAACGCACCTAAATCAATAATGCGAGTGATTGGGGCTAAGCGATGATGACATGCGTGTGTTACAGGCCAAGGGATACATCATTCCTTTTGAAAGCGGTGTAATCGTTATTAAGCACTGGAGATTGCACAACAGCTTGCGAAAAGACAGGTATAATCCCAATCCGCAGCTAGAGAATGAACGTAAACAACTGGTTGTTGCCGACAATAAAGAATACCAATTGGCAAACCAACTGGCAACTGAATGAGAAACCAATTGGCAACCAGTAGTATACCGTTGGTTGCTACAGGTAAGCGATAGGTTAGGTGGGCGATAGGTTAGGTAAGGATAGGTTAGGTAAGGATAGAGAAGAAGAAGAAAAGGAGGACCCTTCGGCGGCTTGTGACATTTTAAAAGCATACGGGGATAACATTCACCCGGTCAGTTCACCGGTAGAAGCCGAAAAGCTAAAGGCACTCGTTGACACTCACGGCGAAACCTTCGTGGCTAAGGCCATTGAAAGAGCCGTCATGCGGAATAAAAGAAGTCTGGCGTATATCACCGGGATTCTGAATAACTGGGAAGCGAACGGATATGACGAAGGAACGGAAGGAAAAAGAACGGAAAACAGTCAGATCCGAACGTTCCGCAGACCTGGAAACGGTTTATGCGTGAGCGGGAAGAACACAAGAAAAAGCAAAGGAGGTTCTAAAGCATGTTCACGAACGGCAGTATGGACTTCATAGAGAATTTAATCGTCGGCTCGTATCCGAACGGGCTTAGAGATAAAGACGAACGGCAACGGTACTTTGACACTCGTCTGAATGTTCAACCGATATGATGAACAGGACGTCGCAGACGTAGTCGAAGAAGTGATAAGCCGAGAACGCTTACCGTCCTGGCGACCTTCAAAGAGGCGTTGGATAAGAAGGCACAGGCCAGGGCCGAAAGCGAGCGGACAGCGTTAAAAATCGCCGAGATAGAAAGCCTCGAGGCAGGGTCAACGTTCAGGCACTTGCGGAACAGGCCGGAAAAATGAAAAAGGCGAATTCGAACGACCGATTCCGAAACCGGTTACGAGAGTTTGCCAAACGGCTATGGCCGGATATTAGCGACAGCGTCATTCGGAAAAACTTTCCGCTGTTAATCCACCATCAGCAGAACGGATTCACGATTGACGAGGAAGGGCAATGCGGTGCAGCTGTACTTTATCAAAGACCGGTGAGGTCGTAGAACGGATTGTATTAACACAGGAGGCGTAAGCAATGCGAATCATAAGATATGGAAAAGGACGACCGGCAGACGTACTGTATAGACGGCCGCAAGTAGGAATTATCGGACGGTACGGATTAGAAGAGTTCATCGTGTATGACGGCGATTGCCAGTGGAAAGAGCAGGGCCGTCATGAAAGCGATTATAGATGATGTCAAACTCAGAGCAAGCGGTGAGCTTAACGAACATGGCGAATTACGAACGGATGCGGTTATTAATGTAGATAAAATCGTCGTAAAGGACGATGCACAAGCGATTATCGAGGATATAACAGCTATGACCGAAGAATTACAAAGCCTCCGAGAACGACTAGAGCCGATAAAGGAACAATGTTTCGGCATGGAGGTAGCGAGTGTCCAGGTAAGCCTAAAAGATGCCGAAGTAGAAACGATGCAAGCGGAGGCGTTAGTTATCACCTATTAGAAAAATAGTCATGTCAGCATCGTTAGACGTAAAGGAAGAGCCGATAAAAACGGAGCCGTTCTAATGGAGTGCGTCGGATGTAGAAGGAATACGAAGGGCATAGCCAATTATGCCCTTTCGTGCCGGAAAAAGGGCACACGGAACAGATAAAGCGGCAGCATGATTACTGGACATGTCCTATGTGCGGAGGCTCGGTGCAGTTCAGCTACTGGAAGCGTCGAGAAGACATTATGGCGAAAACGATATGTTGCAGTACACGATGCCGGAGAATATACAAAGCGTTAATGGAGGTCAGTCATGGAACACGGAACGATTCACAGAAGCCCGGTCAACGGACAGCCGGAATTCGGGCAAGATGAGATTAAGCAGCCGAATCACTACACGTGGCGAGGCAAGGAATGCGAACAAATAATCGGGGACATTACACAAGGTGCCGAGGGCAAGGAAGCGTATTACCTGGGGGCAGCCGTGAAGTATCTGTACCGCTACCCGGCAAAGGGTACGGCGATTAAGGACTTGAAGAAGGCCAAGCAATATATCGAAAATGCTAATCGAATTGAAGGAGGAACAACATGAATAACGTACAGCTTGAAGGCAATTTGGCAAGAGATATTGAAATATCGTTCAGCAAGAACGGAATGGCGGTAGCCCGTGGCACAGTAGCGTGCAACCGGAGAATTAAAGACGGCGACGAATGGAAGGACATAGCCGATTTTGTACCCTTTTACGGCATTCGAGCAGTTAGCCGAAGGCATGGACCAGTGGACGAAAGGGCAACGAGTATGGGTATTCGGTCGATTCTCAACGTCGAAATACGAAAAAGACGAGCGAAACGAGATATCAAGCAACGTCATTGCAACAGACGCTGGCACGGCCCTATTCCTGCACAAGAAAAATCGGAAGACGGAATACTGGCATCACAGGGTAACGGATTCGAGGACTTGGGAACACCTGTCGATGAAGAATTGCCGTTCTAATAGCCTCGTAACATTGTAATTTGAGATCTGCTAGCGAGTTTTGATATGTCTTGTGATAATTTTATCACGGAACACCTAAAAACTCGTTACAGGTCAAAATAAGAAGGTTTTCGAGGAGATGAGTAAATGCCGGTAAAATATTACAAAGACGAAAATCGTTGAGTTAATCGTATACGGAATCCGGCTGCACAGGGCCGGCCGAGATTTTTCCCGACAAGGGGATTCGTCAGGCGAGGTGACCCGATCTCAATCGAGTCATACAAGCAGCTTACATCGACTGAGTTGCAGCCGCTGTTGTCTCAATCCGGATTTTCGCACCGATTAATCATGCGTGTAGACTGTTTTTGAAGGGTATTCAGAGCGATTCCAAAATCATTTAGTAAGAAGAAATGGAAGCGGCTATAAACGGGGAAATACGCCCGACGACAAGGCCCGTACAGACAATTACGTGAAAGGCGTGCTGGACGCACTCAACGGCACGGTACTTCAAAGACGATAAACGTCGTATGTGCGATATTCGCACAGAAGATTTATAGCGAACGACCGAGAATTGAAGTTTTCTATTGACATTTTGAGGACGCCGAATTATTACCGGAAACGCAAGCGATAAGACGAGTAAGAAGGAGGACGCACACAGTGTTTCATAACGATTACGATAAATGCGGTACGGGAGTACCATCGATACCACGAATTTAATACGTACATCAAGAATATCAAAAGCCGACTTGAAGATTTAAACGCCACGCAGCACTGTAAAGCCGCTCCGAAAGTGCCGATACTATCACATACGCCGGGAGGTAATGGGATTGTGATAAGTCCGGAAGAGCGAGCCGTATATGAGGTGACCGCATCGAAGAACGACGGCAAAAACTATATTCAGATCTGGAGAAGGTCGAGCTCGTTAATCAAGCGGTTAAACCGTTCTATTGAGGCATTAGAGTATTCAGACCGAGTAATCACCGAAGAACGATTCATTAACGGTGCGTCCTGGATGAGAATCGCCGACAGGCTGCACATGAGCGAAACGGCCGTGCGTAAGCGTTCGGGAAAGGTCCTGGGAGCAAATAGCGACGATGATGTTCACGCCGTCGGTTATTCCGGTGCAGACGCATTTCGTATTTTTTGGACGAGTGGAAAAATCGTAACAGTCACAAATGGTGTGATTTGTGCCGATATGGTGCGGATTTTTCGGTTATTATAATAGTGTAATTGAACACACCTCCTAAAGACATAACGAACAACACGAAAAAGAGATACCCGCAGCCGGGCATCTCTTTTTCGTTTGCCGTAACGAAAGCGAGGGCGGCATGATCCGATGCACATAACCAACGATGCACACAACCACTCGCGAAATAGAAACATGCACCTACAGACAGAATCGGAACGGTGCATATGCTTTGAACCAAAGTGGCAAAAGAAACGAAAACAAACGAAACGGATATAAATCATACACCCGTCTACCACTCAACAAGACGGCGTACGTTTAGGTAGGAGAAAGTGGCGACAAAAACAGTACGAGGGTGAACCCGTTCACCGTGAGAAGATATATCAAAGACACAGATACGCGCACAAAAGACGCGCGAGGAAAAAACATTAATATAAGGCGTCGTTCGACGACCTGGAAAAAGTTCCACACCACACAAAACCTGGAAGTTATTAAAAGCCTATGCCGTAAGGGATGGCATAACGATGAGATTGCCGCCCACATCGGCATATCTGAATCGACGCTGACGAGTGGACTAAGAAACATCCGGAGTTTTCGGAGGCACTTTCAATCGGAAAAGACTACTGTGTAGCCCAGGTCGAAAACGCATTGTTCCAACGAGCTGTAGGTATCGAAAAGAAGATGCCAAAGAAAGAACAGACCGTCACAACGGATATTATTAAAGACGGCAAGGTAGTAGGTAAGCAAGTCACCAAAAAGATAGAAAACGAACTTATCTTTGTTCCACCGGAAACCAAGGCTGCAACCTTCATTCTCACAAACCTTGCACCGGATGACTGGAAAACAAAAAGCAAAACAGGAATTAACTGGAAACGTTGAACAACGCAATATGGACTTTATCGAGCGTTTAACAGGCCTTAAAGAAGAGGGGAAGCGGGCCAATGAATAGACGAAGCGTGGCAGCTATGGACTCTCCGGCAGGCTTAACTCTACGATCCGGTAGCCTGGGTATATTTTCACGATTTGACTGGGATAACGACCCGGAATTACAAAGGCCATGCAAAATGGCAGTTGGAACAGCTGGAAAAGAATCGCCAAAAGGACTGGAAAACACCGAGCATGGTAACGTCAGCACCGTATCATCAGGCCACGGCAGTAGGAAAAAGTTGTTCTTGTTGCATGGGTTATCTATGGGCCATATCGACGCATCCGGACACAAGAGCGTCGTAACCGCAAAACACCGAAGCCCAATTAAGAACAAAAGACATGGGCAGAGCTTGCTAAATGGTACACGAAAATTTATCGCAAAAAGAGCTATTTACCCACACGGCAACGGCGATATTTTCAATCGAAGCGGAACACGAAAGGACCTGGCGTATTGACGCCATCCCATGGTCCGTCACGAATACCGAAGCGTTCGCGGGCCTTCATAACCAGGGACGAAGGATTTTAATCATATTCGATGAAGCCTCGCTATAGACGATCGAATCTGGGAAGTTGCAGAAGGCGCCTTGACGGATAGGAATACGGAAATTATCTGGTGTTGCTAGTGGAAACCCTACAAGAAACGTGAGGCGGTTCCACGCTTGTTTCACCAAATACAGAAACTACTGGGACACCAAAAAGATAGACTCCAGGGATGTAGCTATATCAAACAAAGCCCAAATAGAACAGTGGAAAAATCAATACGGAGAAGATTCAGACTTCTTTAAAGTCCGTGTCCGCGGCGAATTCCCGTCGTCTTCTGACGCTCAATACATAGGGCGTAGATATCGTGAAGCGGCTACAAAGAACGCCTCGACCGGCTGAATATAATTTTTGCACCCGTCATCATTGGTGTTGATCCGGCATGGACAGGGTAGCGACCAATTCGTTATCATCCTCCGTCAAGGTCTTTATTGTAAGGTCCTGGGCGAATACCAAAAAAACGACAACGACGGAGCTATGGCGGCCATATTGGCAGGATTTGAAGACGAATATAAGGCGGATGCGGTCTTTATTGACCAAGGCTACGGAACAGGGCTTTATCTGTTCGGCGTACCATAGGGGAAGAAATTGGAAATTAGATAGCGTTCGGGGAAAGTCCGGAACAAAAAGGATTTGCTAATAAAGGGCTGAAATCTGGGGAAGATGAAAGACTGACTTATAAATAGGCAGCGTTCTTCCCGATGACGACGTGTTTTTAAGAGATGACCTACGGTCCCGTGAAGCATCCAGTCAACGAAAAAGGCGAAATCATCTTTAGAAAGTAAAGACTACATGAAGGCCCGTGGCGTACCGTCACCAAACAAAGCAGACGCTCTGGCTCTTTGAATATTTTCGCTGCCGGTATTAAAAAGCCAAAGACAAAAACAGGCAGCAGAAACAAAATACAATCCGTTTAAAAAGGTAATACCAATGTGTGGATTAAAAAGGATTATTCGGCGGAAATACATCATCTCCCGAATTTAAAACACCGGATCCTCACGGTGCAGGCCGTAAATAACGGCGACCAAGGGACGGTAGATAACGTCGAAAAGCAGCGTAAAAACGTGGCTTTTCAAAGCACGCGCACGGCTATAGATACGGCGTTAGGAACAACCAATGGCAAAAACACGCTGGGATAAGGAGAAAAACATGCGTAAAGAAATAAAAACAGAACTCGCTAGAAGCCTGACGGAAAAATAAAAAGACGGTAAAAACCAAACACATGTAAAGATAAAAGAAAACCTGTACAACGTTTCAACGCTCCTATTTCAGGCAAGGCGGCCATGGGAAAGAGTATGGAAATTAATCCGTGATTATGAACTTCCTATGACGGCTTATTTGACGACGACACGGCAGGAAAGCCCGTCATACACGATGAAGAAATCTTTACAGGCGTATTCAAGAAGCCCGTGATACGTTTGCAGCAGGTGTTCAATCGGGCTCACACCGCCGTCTCAGGCGTTGGTTTCGTTTTGGCATCGGAAATAAAGACCTGGCTGACGATACAGGCGTGCAGCGGTTCTGGATGACAAGAGCGATACCATGGAACTGCATTGTCCGGTTCAAACTTCTGCAACGCCATACACCAATGCTATTGCTGAACTTCCATCTCACAAGCGGGCCCAGGGATTTTTCACAAGGCGGTAGTGACGTCTGTTCCGTACCATACGGCAATTTACGCCCTGGCATGACGCGGCAGGAAGAGTCTCAACCTTTGCTAGAAGAGCCAAATGACCGTAAACCAAATCTGTAAAAGCAATTTGCGTATGACAATTGCCGATGACCGTTAAACAGTCATACGATAATGGAAGCGGCACCAAAACTACCATACGGTGTGCTGCACATCGAAAAGAAACGAAGGAAGCGACCCAAACAAGCTAAATAACAAAAGATGCCGTTCACATCGACCTACTGGGTAGAAGACTTAACGAAGATGAATGCCTGGCAGTCACAGGCTTTGAAGAATGGCCTGCACCTATTGCCCGCTATACCGTAAAAGGAACGGAAAGCTTTTACGCAACAGGCCCTGGCTGGAACGCTTTGCCCGATGCCAAATGCTACAGCAGATGGAACTTGACGCCATAACGGCTATTGAAATGGGCGTAAAACCTCCGCCACAGGTCCCGCCGTCGCAAGTGGGAAATATCAACCTCTTTCCTGGCGGACAACGGCCATAAACGATCCAAACGAAGCCATACGTCCCATTTCCAGGGACAATCATGGCACTATGAACTTGAGGGAAAAAATCCAACGGTGGAAGACAGGTAAGAGAACGTACTCCGACCTCTTCTTAATGCTGGACCAGTTAGACAAAGGCCGTATGACAGCCCAGGAAGTAATGGCCGTAACCAGGAAAAATTGCGGCAACTAGGGCCCGTGGTAGAACGCCTTCAATACGAATTTTAAACCGAATTCTAGAAAGGGTCTACAACATCTTAGATAGAAGCGGCGTCTTCCCGGATATCCCGGAAGAGCTGCAAGACATTAGTAGGCGAAGAGTTTAGGATCGAATACATCTCGCCGCTCGCTCAAGCTCAAAAGATGAGTGGCCTAACCTCTATTGAACAAGGCATCGGCTTTACTGGACAAGCCGACAGTTCGACCAGACGGTTCTCGACAAGGTTAATTTAACGGAAGCAGTCGCTAACTACTTGTCGCAAGTAGGCGTACCGGCAGCCATGATTCGTTCAGACGAAGAAGTTGAACAAATTCAAAAACAACGCCAAGAAGCACAAGCCGCAGCAGAAGCACAAGCACAGCAACAAGCAGCCATTGCACAAGCCCGGACCTGCAGCCGCCGCCAAAAACGCAACAGAAGGGCAAATGACGGGAACCCGCAATGCAAGAATGGCTAGGAATGAGGTAAAATGCATGAAAAAGAACGAAAGACTGCACAGCCTCATGGAAGAAACCATACGAAGCCAAGACATGGAAGCGTTGCGTTACGTCATGGAAAGTCCCCTAGGACGGCATTTTATGGCCCGTCTTTTAGATGCAACAAGAATCTATAGCCCGCTATCAAACGAGACTACACTCCTTGACGAAGGGCGTCGCCGCGTAGGCCTTGAATACTTTCAAACTCATTCAATCTATGGGCCTGAAGGCATGAAACTACTTTTACAAAATGGAAGAATACGCAGAGAATCGAACTCGAAAGGATGAAAACAACATGGAAAAGCTGATATTTGACCTGCAACGATTCGCCGAAGGCCCGGAAAAGCAAACTGACGAAGCTAAGCCACAACAGAAACGACCGATACAAGCGCTGACCGAGAAGAAAGCGACTCATTTATTGGTAAGGGTACGCAAAACCCGCCTTAGGGTGGTGACGGCGAAAGTGCTACTCCGCAAGTACCCGAATCGTACGACTTTACGACCGTACTAAAAGAAGCGGGTTTGGAAGCGGACGAAAAATCACCGAAGAATTTACAACGTTTTAAAAGGTGAGTGGTGCAACGCAAGAACAGGCAGCCGGTATGGCAACATACGGCATTCAGTATGCCCAAGGTGTAGCCGAAGCGGTAGCTAAAAATCCAGGAACAATATGTAAACGAAGTAAAGTCCTGGGGCGATGCGGCTAAAGAAGAATTAGGCGGAGCTTATCAAGAAACGCTCGGTAAGGCCGCAACCGCAAGAGATTACATTGAACAAAGATTCCCGGCTTTTACACAGATGTTAAAACCTAACAGGAGCCGGTAATCACAGCCATGATTAAAACCATGGCAGCCTTTGCCGATTGAATTGTGAAGACCCTGGCAAATGGGTGGCGCAGGTACCGCCGCAACCAGTACCGATATGTATCCTCATCCGGATTTTTCCAAGTATTAATTTAAAAGGAGAACAAAAATGATTGGAAGCACAGCATTAACTCTCGGATTTAAGAAAGCGCTTGAATCTGCAGGGCCAACTCGACACGATTATGCGAAGCTCGCGGCCCAGCAACCCTATTATGGAAGATATCCCTGGATGGAAGGAACCTTCTACGGGTAACCAAACAACCGTCCGCACATCGTATCCTCACCCTGAAACTCTGTCGCGTAAACGCCGGCGTAAAACCCGGAAAAATCGACAACAGCAAATCATCGACACGTGCTGCCTCATGGAAGCACGCTCGGAAGTCGACGTAAAACTCGTCAAAGTTTACCGGACAAGCAAGCCTTTCCGCATGTCCGGAAGACAAAGCCTATATCCAGGGCTTTACGGATGATCCTTTGCAAAATACATATTCTACGGTGATACGGACGCAAACCCGACCAGTTTAACGGTCTCGGCATCCGCTACAACACGCTTTCGAGGGCGACCTCGGAGAAGGCTAGCCAGCAGTAAACGCCGGCGGTAAGACAGCCAATAAACAAACCTCCGCATACATCGTCGATTGGGGTGAAGATGCGGTCGTTGGCATTTACCCGAAGGGCTCTAAAGCAGGCCTTGATATCCAAGACCTCGGCGAAATCGACGCTATCGACGCAAACGGCGGTAAATATCGGGCCCTTGCAACGCTGTTCGATTGGGATGCGGGTCTTGCCGTTAAGAACATCCGTAAAGCTCGCAGCCGTTCGTAACATCGACCGCAAAGCAGCGGCCGAAGACACGACCTCCGAAGGCCGTAAAGCCTTTGCAGAACGCATTATTGTTGCAAAGAACAAAATCGTAAGCCCGAAACGTCCGATCCTGTACGTATCGCCTATGGCGTATACGATGCTTGAACTCCACTTGTCGGACAAAGACAACGTATACGTAACCCGTCAGGAATTGGCACAAGGAATTCCGACGCTTGATGTATCGGGCTTAATCGTTAAAAAGAACGACGCATTGACGGAAACTGAACCGTCATCGCTTAGAAAGGAGAAACTATGATATACGATATAGAAAACACGTTCTTTCTGAACGTGAAATTATCCGGCCAGTCCGGAAACAGGCGAAGTCATTAAAACAGGTAAAGGTGACGCAGGAAGTCCCTTGACATTAGTTGTTAAATTACCCGGAGCCTCGGCAGATTGCACGGTAACACTCGAAACAGCGGACAACGATAAGATGACAGGAGCTAAAACCTCAGGGCACCTACACGGCAGAAAAAGCAAAACTCAGCCGTTAAGGTACCTTGACGGCGACCAAGGCTACCTCCGCCTTACAAATGGGCGTCCGCCGCAGCCCAATCGGCAGGCACCATTTCAGCGTCTTTAGTAATGGATGCAGACGCATGATAAGCCGGGAATCCCTTTTGGCGATTGCCGCAAAGGAAGAAGTTTAACCGTTACACGCCAATGAGTTACGAGCTAGTTAATCTGCCGGAATTAAATACTCCGGCGAAGAAAATCTAAGGAGGAACTTAGTGCCCTCGTTAAAAGCACAAGTTATAAGAAGAGGGATGATAACACCGTCCCCAACTTTATTAAAAAGGAGAAAAACATGACAGACACGGATATTTGCAATATGGCGCTATCAGATTTAGGAAAAGGCGTCATCACCTCAATGGACGATAAAGAAAGAAAACGCAAGGGCTTGTAAGCTCTATTACAGCCAAACAAGAGAAACGGTACTCCGGGCGTATCCGTGGAGCTTTGCTCATAGAATAGAAAAGTTAGCCCTGCTTGATAAAGAAATACCCGGATACGATTTTTGTTATGCGTATCCGAAAAATTGCTTTACAAAACAACATTCGAAACAAACAGATAAACGTACAGAACACGTTCTGTACGTTATCGTAAATATAGATACAGCCACAAAGGCCATCGCTTGTAATTTACAAGACGCTCACGCGAGACCATACGGTCGATGAAAAAGACGACAGGTCATGGATACCTTGTTCGTTAGCGCCTTTACGAGACTTCAGCCAACATGGCATGCGTCTTACCGGATCCCCAAGCCTATCAAATGCAATACCAGTTATTCCAAGCCATTATTCACGACGCCCAGCTAAACGACGCAAGAGAAGGCCAAAGGGATGCGGTATATCAGTAATTACACCAACACTCGGAGGGTACGATGAACATGTCTCATACAGCCGTCGTTTGCAGCCGGAGAAATATCGCTCGTACGTCGCAAACCGGGTAGACCTCGATAAATATAATCAGCCCTTCTAACAGCTCAAAACCTCGTCATTCGTCCATTCGAGGGTGCTACCGTAGGCAAGGCTCGGAATTTTATCGGGAAGGTTAAATACGACGACAAACCGACAGCCCTCGTCGCCTTTAACGCCGGACAGACGATGCGCACCTCCTGAAGTGGATATCAACCTATCCGTATCCGAAGACGGAAAATACACTCGAATCAGAGTTATCCACACCGTGCGATAATGTGGATAACCGACAATTTACTCAATGGCCGACACCATGTTTATTTGTTCCGGCGATTATCACACAATGCCTACAAAAAGAACGACTCAGAGCTGGACGTTTAGAGTATGAACAACAGAACACTATTACGACTCGGCTGTGCAGACGGTAAATAAAGAAACGTCATTCACAAACTACCCGAACATATACGTTCGCACCCACAGCTTACGGGTAGATATGATATAGAAATTACAGGAGCCGGCGGTGGTGGAGCGGGACAACCACTGAACGGCGCGAAGGAAACACCATCGAAAATTTACCTAGCTGATTTTGGAGGACCTGGCGAAAACGGAGCAAACAAAAATAACATATATATTAACACAGGAGAAACATATACATAACGGTAGGAAAAAGGCGGGAAAGGTGGAAAATCGGTATACCAGAAAGAAAAACAGACGAGATATATTAAAATCGGAAAAATGGAACGAATGGAGAAAGCTCATTTTAACCGAAAACCGCCAAAGGTGGGGGCGGCGGCAAGGCACGAAGAAAAATAAACCAAAATGAAGACCCTCACGAGAAAACACCACGGGACCGCTAAGGGCGGGGACCCTCAAAACTGTGAAGATGTCACACACAACCCAACGCAAATAACAGACGGAAAAGACGGCCAAAACGGATCGCAGAATCACTTTCTCCGGAAATAATGAATTAAAGCCCTCGGCCACATCGGGAAACGACGTCACCATTACGGCCACGAAAGACACGTTCACACCCGGCATGGTAAATAGTCACGATTAAATTAACTCAGCAAGCTGAAAACCAATCAGAACGAATCGAAATACAGGCTCTTCATATAACGGGAAGAAAACCAAGTCTATACGAGTAGGAAAGGCATGGAAGATTACAACCCACGGTACATGGAAAGGTAAAGTCACGGTTTTTCATTCAGATGATAATAAAAACCTGGCAAGAATATAGAAGCTAAGTCAAATAACGACCAGAACTTTCACGGAATCAGGTACCGTCACGACACCAGTGGATGAAAGCGGTAGCCGTAACAGACGCAGATAACGGAAGCGGTAAACTTACCGTGACTTTCCAGAAACTTTATCAAACGACGGCACGGTTAAAATAACGAAGTCGTTTCACCGACAGAGGTCGAGCCTCGGTTACCGATTTTGCAAACACCGACAAAAACCCAAGTATACGCGCTAAGTAGCTGGAACGACGATAACGGCTATCCAAATGGCGTGTCCAAGACCGACTTTGTTTTAGCCTGGCAACAGAGCCCTACCTCATATGGATGAGTAGAACAGGGACTATCCCACTTCGGTATCGAAAAAGTAGATGGTGGCGTAACGGACGACTCGGCCATTAAAGCAGACTCATCACCTCGTAACGGTTTTGAAATTTTGCACACCTGGTACCGGCAACGAGGACCCAGTTATATTAACAACCCGGAACGAATGATTATTGAAGGCCCAGCGTAATAACACCCGCAAAAGATTAACCCTAGGCCGCAAAACCATGCGTGGATCCAATACGTGTCCTCTGCAGCACATAGGTAATCGCATAGTACACGCACAGCGAAGCGGAAAGACCGTAAGAGACCTCGGCTATCAGTATGATGCGGATAATTATACGGCGATGATTTAACGCTGTATACGCCACGGCCACAGAAGAGCCATAAAGTTAGTATCGACCTGCTACCTGTTCAAGAGCCGAACTGGCACCTTGTATTATGTTCGTGACGAGCGGAGTACTGCTTTCATTAGCCTTCATTAAAGAGCAACGTATTTCAGCCTGGTCGCACTGGCTAACGACGGACGGCAACAGCAAAAGGTATCCATTCCAAACGGCGCAAGCGACATTATGCGTAACGGTAGAAAGAGACGGAAAATCTATAGAGCGGTTAATCCCGATATAGAAGCGGTTGCATATGGATCATACGTACATGGCAGCGCAGCGGTAGTGCGCACTGCACCTCGCAGGGAAAAACCATGCACAAGTCTTAGCGGACGGAACAAGACCCAAGATGGCCGCGTACTGAAAATGGCTAGTGGCCTTTGGCCAGTCGTTTTCGGAGATCACGATGTCGCCTTGCATGGCGAAACAAAAATTAAAGCAGCCGGGCCCCGACATCGGATTAGAAGGCACCATTGCCTGGCTAGGAATCTCAAAGATTAATACCGCCGTATTAAGAGTAGAAAATCACGGCGGTGTGGTGATCGGATATACGTTTACGATAAGGATATGGATGAATTACGGGTAGCGAAGACGATGAGACGTGAGAAACAGAGCGATAGTGCGGCCAGCAAATGCCGGCAGCCAGCAGTGGCAGTAGTCACCAGGAACCGCATATTTGGCATCAAAGCACAATGAACCGTTCCCGTTCGAATTAAATGCAATTATAAGAGAGGTACAGCATTGATGGCGGCATTGTCAAAAGTTACAACGAGAAATTTAATCAAGGAAAAACAAATAGGCACTACAGGCCGTAGCGCATAGAAGAACATTTGGCACGATTGATAGAACTACAAAGGGCTTATACATCCGTACGACATGCGCCATATGGCGAATTTTGCAGATAACTTCCTGGCGTTCGGGCGAGCACGGCGAGACTCATCACCATATACAGGGACCGTAAAATATCTGATAGACGCCGCCACGCCGTATGGATGGTGGCGACAACAGAAATACTCAAGAATTAATCACCATGAGCTTTTGATGAAATCAGTAGATTTACCGACGAATACGGGCCTATAACGAACTATAAGGCATAGATAACGACGAATCGCGGCGTTGGCTACTAAAAGCCGGCGCCGTTTTTGGTACGCCGTTTAATAAAAACGGTATAACGTGGCAACAATTCGTAATAAGGAGGACTAAATAATGTGTGGAGTATGGGGCATGATAGCCGGTCAAGCCGTCCAGGGCACCGCACACATAAACAAATAAAGCAGAAACAAACGCTATGGTCGCCATGGTATCAACGAGAACAAGCCGCCGAACAAAACGCTAAAATAAGTGAACTCCGGCAAGACCAAATCGCCGATAAATACGCAAACGACCAACGTAAACTTGACGACAGAATGCGGTTAATGGCGGGTCAAACAGCGGCTCAAGCCGGCTCGTCGAACATGACGCTTTCAGGGCAGTCCATTGGACATCCCTCTATCCATCGTACGGGAACATACCACAGATGACAGCGGTCAATCACTACAAAACCAACGAAACGACGAACGTTCAGAACTTTTAACCAATATAATTACGAAAACCAAGCAGCCGGATATAAGGCCTCGGCAGAAAACGCCAAAGCCCAGGAAAATTAGCCGGCATAGCCACTCTCTTTCAACAGCACCGTCAAGCATGTACGAATTAAACACGAATACGCTGGAGCTAAAGCCCGCAACCGGAAACTTGGAACGGACTATACATTTGACTACAAAGTCGACCTTCTAAGGTGGTCACGATATGCGAACGCGCAAAAAGGATTATTTACTCAAATCCTCTGGATCCAAGAATTTTAGGGGGTAACCCATCGGAAATAAAAGCATACAACAGGGCGTAGACCCTAACGTCGAAAACATAATGTACAGGCCACAAAATAACATAGAAGCTTTTGGTGGAAAACAACCGGAAACCAGTTAATGGGAAAAGCCGTAGGGGCTTTACAAGACAAATACAGGCATGGACGTAGACGACCAACAAGTGCGAAAGTCCTTGATGCCACGAATGAATATAGCGTGTAAAATGACTTACTAAACGATCCGGATAGTGGCCCAATACACGCAAAGATACAGAATGCTCAGACATTTTAAAGCAATACCAAGAAGGCGAAGCAAAAATAAGAAGAGAAACAATCGCAAACCTCCCTAATTATGAAAAGGCAACACAGGGTTTTGAACGCCATAGCGGACGAAAAACAGCTCACTAAAACAGGTGCTGCTATGCAAGACCGTACGAAAACAACAACTCATAGAAATGAAAGTGTAGTAGGGGCCGTGGCAGACGTTGCAGACACGTCGATGGAAACTAATACATTAGAAAACGCCCATTCGTCACTTCTTACACAAATAAGAGGCATCGTGTATAGCCACACTAAAACACAGGAAGCGAAGAAAGAAATTAGACAAGAAATGACAGCCGCAACAACATCACCGTGCGTAAATGGGTTTATAACAAACAAAAGTGGCGACGAATCAGATTATGAAGAAAGCGTAGTAGTTTCGCCGAGTTAAGGCATCACCGCTTTGTTTACGACGCCGATATCACCAAATTAGTACCAGGGAATTAAACGTACGAAAGCGCGAACACGATACCGGCGGACGCATAGAGAAGCATGGAGACTATATCCGAACGATCCCAAAAGCGCGAGAATATATACGCTCGAAAATGACTTACACCGTAGAGAGAAGAAGGTGGCGGCGGAAAGCAGCGTAACCCCAGAAAATGATTAAGCTGCTGTAGAAACCGATAATGACGACTACAGCACTCGGTCAACGACTCGGCACTCGGAAGATACCAATTTTCGCCTAGTGCAGCATGCCGAAAGCCAGCACATGAGGCGTAGACCCAAACGACAGGTCGCGCCGGAAGCACAAGATAGTAGCAGCTACATCACAAAAGACGTTAGCCCAATGGATGAGGCTCGGACTAACGAAGATGCGCTGGCTTATCGCGTGGAATTTTGGGCCCTGGCCGGTAAAGGCATGCTTTGATAAAGACGGGCTTTTATCTCATAACGACTTTTGGCACATGGGATGAAGCACCGCCTGGAAACGCGCTCCGCAGTGCTCAGGTTGGCCAAAGCCTGGCATAAAGCAGAAAAGATAGGGGCGAGCTGGCCTGAAGCAGACATCCAAAACGCTATATACAAAGGCGTACCGGTGGACAGGAGCGTCTGCTGCACACGCGCAAAGTGGCGTGTGGAAGCGGTGGCGGTATCGAGCTATATTCACCTACATTAGTTCCACGATGACAACGTGGTAAATGTGAGACGCTTTTGGTTAATAGAGCGATAGCTGGGATGTCAGTAATCACCACGATCAGAAATCAAAAGACAGTCAAAACCGCTCACCTTATTGTGTGCGACATTGATGTGGTGACACCCAAACTGCATCGTCATGATTGCAGAAGAGGCGGAAACGTAGTAGGCAACATGTACTGCAGCGCCAACAACAACTCAGCGTGGCGTAGCAGAAGCAAGTAACGTAGATTTTCCGACCCGCGCAGCACTTAAAACCGACACAAATTATAATCCCAAAAAGAAGCAGCGAAAACGCGAAAATAACCAGAACACGCGTTAAATATTCAGAAGAAGAAGCACGAGCACCATACAAAAATCGCAGACGCCTGGCCAAGCCTGAAAACCCACAGAAATGAAGAGTGCAAATGACGGACTCGTAAAAGGCAGGCCTTCAAGAAATGCAAATTGGCCCACGAAAAATGGAACGCTCACCCACGAGAGTACACGCCATAGCCGATACGGCAAGGAAAGTCAAAGTATACGCAGCTGCCAAAGGGAGCGATGGAACATACGATCGCGGCGCCTAGAGCAACAGGAGGCGGAAGTGGCGGATCCGAGCGGTGGAGGACAAAGGCGGGAAAGATTGACACAGTTCAAACTCGGTGATGGACGTCAGTTAATAGACTAGCGAATTTATAAACTATTACAGGTCAAACGCGGAATCTCATTGTCGATAAACGAACAAAATAGTAGGTCCAAAGCCTTCGGATGATTACACTAAACGGTGCGGCGAATTTAAGCCCGAATTCACCCGATCAATATGGATAATCTGGCAAGAAGATCCGGAATAGACAAAGACACTCCTTTATTAATAACGCAGAAGTAATTCAACGGTCCGTTGCAGGATGGGCAGCAGAATTTGAATCACATGCAAAGGCAGAGAACCGACAAGACGAAATGTATGCGTACGCCATAACGCTCGTAACGACTCAAAGAGACGAATCTTACGGAAGCGTCAAGAGCGGACGATTATCAGCCAGGGAGATTAAAGAGGCGTACTCTGAAACGGGCGACGACGGCGAAAACGGGCTGGAAGACGTATTGGACTGACGGAACCGAAAGCACGGTGCGCGGTATTTACTACCAACAGTTGTTAAACGGAGAAACTACACCGACACTATATTAAGCGGGCAGTACAAATGAGGACGTGAAATAATGGCAGAATACACTTTAACAACTAGATTAATCCTGATCCTACCGGCGAAACACCGAGATAAATGATGTATGCTAGGTTTAAAGGATTCCGGAGCGAGCAATACAAGAAGGCCAGGTGGAATACGGTGCAGACCAGGCGAACGATGGAAGTAGACCGATGCCATAGCCGCGCTCAGTGGCACAATGAGTTTTCCAGACCGCGTCGGACCATAGAAATCCGTCAGCGGAAGACTGCCGAGACAGCGGCACCGCCTTCCCAAAGCCGAATTTTATCGATTGCAATCAAAGATTCGCCGCGGATGATGGTTATCGCTAACATCTTTAGCCGACACGCTTAGAAGGTATGCACACGCCAAAGTATGCCGCGCAATTTGCAGGCGTTTCGCGCGCAGTTTTTAATGGATAATGAAAGCGACTTACGAGACTTGGGCGGAAAAGCTATACAAATCAGCGTTTGACAAGCGCTTCCGCTGGGTGTGCAGCGCCTTTTCAGCTGCAGCCCTGGACGCCATGTATCCACGAAATTCAAAGCCCTAGAAAACAAGATCCCGTGGAACGCCGCCACTGCGCTTAAAGACACGGAGATATAAAGAGATGCGAGAGGAAGACTAGTTTGACCTCGCTAAAGACGCTGAGTCGGGTCTGACATGGCGCAGCTTTCAGATGCACAAGGTAGAGCCTCCAGAAGGCGAAGATATCGACCTCGTTAAGCCCGAAGCGAGATAGATTAACGGCAGAATTACAGGCCCACAAAGAACCCAGCACGGCAAGCTGCAAAAGAGTCTTGCTACGACACCATGCTAGCAGCTTACGATTATGGAACCCAAGCCGCAGAGAGCTACCAAGAGCCGCACAAAGGGCAGCATTGAGGCATGGCAACCTCGGCCCGCAGCATGCAAAATTGGCACGCCGCAACGAGAATCAGGGCAGCCGCAGCACCGGTTATTTTTAATGCTGGGGCTACAACCCAGGGGCCGCTTACTGGTATGCGGGTAGGCATGCTCGAACAATCTCAGACAGCAAAAGTGCAGCCGCAAGATAGTGGGAACTGATGAACCAGCAAGCAAAGGGTGAATACAGCAGAAACCAGACGCTTTAGTGCGATTCTGACCGTAACAGGTGTTAGCAGTAAACGACTGTTGAACTGGGTCTCATGAAGTGGGATATAAACCTATAACAAAAGAAGCCTGGGGTGGGCAGAAGCGGCTAGAAAGCATATTCAAATAATGCCGCAGCTAGAATGGCTGCATTATTGACGCAGGAAAGGAAAGCACTGCCGACTCTCCGCACCAAGCTATGTAAAGCAATTCGTAGGCACGGCCGCAGAACTTGCAGAAGAAGGCGCGCAGCAGAGCCTCACGACCCATGGTGGATAACGCCGAATGATTATGTTTGTACAAAAAGGCGCTCACGCATAACGCACAACGAGACTCATAGGAAATGCGGTGGTCTTTATGCTGGCGGTGACATTGTCCCGGCAGTAGTGTAGGCATGGGGGCATGGGCTCTAACTACATGGCATGTAGGAAATTACGTACCAGGCGGCTATCGCCGCCATTACGAAGACTGGAAGCAGCACGCCAGACAGTCGAGACAGCAAAGCCATTTGAAGCGTTAATGGTAGACGAAAGCTTCAAAACAAGACAGCACATCCGAAAGTCTGTAAAACGTCGTATCTGAGAACAGGCTCGTCTTTGCTGCGTGTCGAACACTCTGTACGTCGATGCGCAAGAACTTTCTGGAGACGGATAAAGCAGGGCGTTCTAAATGATATGATGACACCGCGGATTATTACCGGCGAACAAAGTGAGATAAATCCAAAGACTTTCAACCGGCGCGAGATATCAAAGTAATCTCGAGCAGCACGCTGCGCAGCCTGCTGATGAGTCCGGTAGATACCGATACTTTGACGCGTGTACACGCTACCATGGGCTGCCAAAACAGGTGGTTCATCGTGCAGCCCTTTGAGAAAGCCAAACGAGTGGAGCGATCCGTGAAGAACTTTCAAATTTAGCCCAAAATAAAAAGATGTTTTTATCCAAAGAACTTATGGAAGAACGATCTCAGCGATGCGGACGATATACCAAGAACGGCAGCCGAAAGCGTCATTCATAAGAATCCGGGCTGCGATTTAAAATGGGAAAAGCTATAAAGAAGCCCTGATAGATGCAGAGAAAAGAATACTGAAGACGCACTGGGTTTTGGACGCCTATTGAATTCACAAACCGCAGGGCGTTGGCAGTATGTACGCAGACGAAGAAAGTCGCCAAACGCCGTGGAATTAGAGTCTCGAATAATGACTACTGGTACCAGGACATGTACACCAAAGCTGGGGCGCAAGCAAACAAGGAGAAGAATGCTCGATGTTGCTTTTACGAAGACCAGAGGATGAAAAGAAATTACAGGTGCTTGGCTCCGGAAACAGCCGCTGGATGAGTTTGCACACAAACGCGAATTCAGCAAAGGCGAAATACGAGGAATTACAAAGGCTTTGAAGGAGAAATTTGAAGAGTTGGCCAAGAGTGATTACGCCGTAAAAACAATCCCTCACTAAAGAAAGGCTGCGAAAGTATACAACGAAGTATTAAACAAACTTCAAGACGCAGCAGCGATAAATCTCAAATTAGCCGCTAACGAAAACCGCCTATTCATATACGCACGCATGGCCGAAAGTTGGGCAAGAACTGCACGAATATGGAGATATTGGCCCATACGGCTCAGGATTTTCATGGCCAGGGCCATGCGGTGAATGTTGGCGAAAAACAACAGCAACGACGGGTTAAAATAACATTTAACCAAGAAGAAATCAAGTCACAGAAGCATCAACAAGAACTATTGACAAAGGAAGAAGGAATACATATTAAAGGCCCTAACGGAGAACGACCTTGGAAAACATGGTTTTATGGGAGGGTCCCTAAAGAAATAAGGATCAAAAAGAGGGCAAGATTACGACTTTACGGGTGAGTAGACTTTGAGCTGGTCGCAGATGATATACGACAGTTGCCAAAATAACTACAGTGAGAGGAAAGAAAGGAATTGAAATTAAACCAATGATAAATTAGCTACAACACGCTGCTGATGTTTTACCGGAACCAGATAATACATTATTGGCAACTTATCCAAACGAGGCTACCGAGTATTAGGTTTGAGACGACGGAACAATAACCGTCGTTGAAAATATCACTGTTTTTCCCAAGATTAGCCGAAAACAATGTGGAAAGATGCTACTACTGGGGCCCTGATGCCCAAAAAGAACCCCGCGTCACACGGCCGAACACGGCACATACGACCTTTCCACAACGATAGGACATAGCAAAAACAAAAAATAAAAACAACGATCCCTCACAAACTTTTAACCAACGTGCATGGCATGGAAGCGGCATAGACTTTAACGAGTTTAACCTGGAAAAAGCCCTTACCGGTGCTGGGGATATGGTACATGGCTGGGGTATTTACACGGCTAAAATAAAAAGACGGCCAGGCATATAAAAACACGCAAAAGCAAAGGGCTGCCGTCGTATTTATACGAAGTAGATATTCCTGAAAACGAAAACCTTCTTGTAGAGGAAAAGCGGTATAAAGAACAGCCGCCCGAAATACAAGAAAAGCTTACTAGGACAATATCGGGCCTGCCGGATAAACAGCAAAAAGGCATTCTGGGAAAAAGCTACTTACGCAACGAAATGGGACATTACCCAAAGAAACTGAAGTAATGTCAGATCTGGATAAAGCGAAATACAGTAAAGCACTAGTGAAGTGGCAGCTAATGGTCTGAAAACACCGACAAAACTGAAATTCAAAGAAAAATTGCTACAAAACACCTTAAAGCTCTTGGGTATACTGACGAGCAAATCCAAAGACAGGACTTCATGCGGACAGAGAAAGAAAAAGAAGAAAAGTCTCACATCGTAAAAAGAAAGCCAAAAAGTGCCGAATCATCCATACAAAAAGAAAAGACAACATCCTGAAGCGGCACTCAAGATCCCAAAGACGCCTTAAAAAAGCAAAGCGTTGGTACCGGTAAAGAAATCTATAAACACCTATCTACACTCACTCGGCAACATGGAAGAAGCTTTGCAATAACCTGAATAAGAACAGGATTGAAGGAATATCCTATTACGATAAAGGAAGACGGAGATTGCGTGGTGGTGTTTAGACAAAACGGTAAATATCATCGATAGGGTACCGTCAAGAGATAAAAAGCCATCATAATTCCGCAACAGGTGCCATTCACTTATTCGACGGAGCAGACCAATCTTCATTTTGTTCCTGAAGCGGCAGCATATGTATCTTACAGAGATGGTAAAATGGCCGTAGATGAAGACCCGACCCTAAAGGACTCCCTAGAGACTGAATACCATTCAAGAATGGGCGGCGTATAAAGCCGGAAGATATAAAAAGACTCACGAAGGAACGGCACGGGAAAAAGAATTTAAATCTACGCCGAGCTATTGATGACGCTCGTAAAAGTGGCGACGTCCATAGCCATTCGTGCTGCCGAAGAACGCTGGATGCAGGAACGATTTGCCCGTGGCTTAGAACGCTATATCGCAGAAGGCAAAGCCCCAACACAAGCCTTACAAAGTGCATTCAGAAAATTTAAATCCTGGCTTGTATCGATTTATAGAGATTTTAAAAATCTCGGTAAAGAACCGCCGGAAGACGTAAAAGCGCGTCATGGATCGCATGCTGGCGACTAACGACGAAATAGAAGCGTGGGCTAAAAGCGAAAAGCATTAAACGCCTGGGACAAGAAGGGCTTCTGGAGACTTAACGGGTTTCAGAAGGGATATGATTAACGCTGGGCCGAAGACGCCAAAGAAAAGGCTAAGGAACGGGTTCTCAAAAGAGCTCATGCGTCAAGAGGAAAAACCAGTGGAACGGACCTTGAAAACAGTCTTGAAAAAGAACGAATTGATTACGAAAAACACCGCAGACGAAAACCCGATATACGGCCAAGAATTGGTTTATAGGGGAACTGACGAGCAATTCAAAGAAGACTACCTAAGGACAATTGGGTACGACTCGAAGGAATCGTTCGAATCGGCCATTGAAAAGGCTGGTGGTCCGTTAGAAGAACGTTCTAAAGCGTTTATGGAAAACCGCCGTAAAGAATATGAAGAAATGATGCTGACGTCCGAAGACTGAAAAACGCAGCCGATGCGGAACTTGCCTCGACAAACGCTCAAATGAGACTTTCACAATTAGAAGCGTATGCGATAAAGCGAAAGGTAAACGGATACGTCGCAGAAGCGGTTAAGGCGATGCGTGAACTTGACGCCCTGGACGGAAAGTCCGAAGAAGAAATTGCGGCCGGCATAAAAGAAATTCTAGGCGTAGACGGCGAAGCGGCAAAGAAGGGCCGTCAAGTGGCCTTAATGCTTGCTAAGAACGAAGAAATTCAGAAGCTAAAGGAACGATTAAAGGACGCCAAAGAAAAGACAAGAGCATAGAGCCTCGGCTAAAGAAGAATTAGCCTCGCTAAAAGCGGCCTCAGAAGCCATGAGAGGTTAAACACGGCAGAGACATTACAGCCGGTGGTTATAATAAAACCCTTCAAGTAGCCCGTGAAGAATTGAGCAAAAATGACAGTAGTCGAAGCCACGACCTCGGAGGCACTGGGAAATAAAGGCTAGCAAGAAGGAAATAACGCCGATAAAGTTGATGGCAGCAGGGGCCTTTTGAAGACGCGGCTATCGCCATAGGTAACAGCCTTAACACTACTGTCATGAGTCGTGCCGCCAAAGATAACCAGGAATATGTAGAACAAGCTCGAAAGGCTCAACGGGCCGTGTAGACATGCAGCAAGAAGCCATGGACGGCATAAAGGGCATGGTTAAGCGTGTTAGTAGAAGGGACCCGGTACGCCTGGACCCGAACAGCCGATATATCGATCCAGCACCTACAGCACATTACAGGGATAACCGAAAAAGACGGCATTAAGCCTTAAATGAAAAAGGTGAACCTGTAGGGCATTAACTGGGAAAAGGTCTACGGCGATTTAAACCCGGATTACGCCATGGATAAAGAAACCGCACCAATCTGATAAAATAGTGGCACCGTGGCTAGAATCTTAGCGGCTGAAAAAGAGAACGAAAAGACTGACAACGAAATGCAAATGGACCGGTTCCAAGATATGGTTGAAGCCATGAACGTTTTATATGGAGGCTCTCAGAAGAGATTAGTGAAGCCACAACCATTAAGGACAGAACGGCAAAGGTCATAAGCCACGAAGAAGCGGCTATGAAGCTTGTCCAGGCTATCGGCGTAGATAATGAATTTAATCCGTTACAGGACTCAAACGACAAGACAAACACTAAGTCCAAGGCTAAAAGCCCAGCCAAGACGCCTTACTATACCTCACCAAAGCCGAAAACCATCTTTAATCCGCTTTGGTGGCGACTGGATGCAACTCGTGACGAGCCGATTAATCAAGGGCCAATAAAGAGCTTACAATGCGGCAAGAGGCGGCAAGGTATTCTCAATATTTACAATATGTACTCGCTCGAAGAATGGCAGGCGATGAGATCCGACAGAGTCTTTACTATCGGGCTTACGAGCAAACTCACAAGAGACAATTAATTTGTAAGGCTCTCAACTGGGGTAACAAGAAGGGCCGTAAGCGCGTACTTGCAACAATAAACAAATCAGCTAAAAATGAAGCGGACGTCATCGACGAATATACAATGCAAAGCGTGTTAGAGTCATCACTTACCGATAAGGACTGGAACTTCATTGAAGCCATTTGGACGCAGCTCGATTCGTACTGGGCTGAACGAAACAAGGTCCAGGAAAACCTATATGGACAGGGCCTCGGAAAAGTACAGGCGCTGCCGTTTAATATTAACGGTAGGCAAATAAAAGGCGGTTACTACCCGATTGTTTACGATCCAAAGCTAAGCATAAGAGCCTCGGACCTTGCAGCCGATGACATCGTAAAACAAGCCCTTTCAGGGAAGCTCGACGTTTGGAATCGGCATGGGCAGCACCAAGTCCCGCGTAAGTGAAGTAAAAAGGACAGCAATTAGCCTTACACCTTGACGTGTGGCCACAGGCCGTGACGGAAGCCATTCACCATATCGCCATGCGTGAAGCAGCGACGGACGTGTACAAGCTCATCACGCATCCGGCTGTACAGCAAGCCGTCCAGCAAAAGTACGGCATGGAAACGTACAACATGATCCGACAGTGGAGCAAAGACGTGTGGAAAACGGACGTCCAAAAAGCCGATATTATTAATCGCACCTTAGAGCAAATGCGTAAAACTCAGCTTTTGCCGTTATGGCCATGAGAACAGGACAGCTCTATTAAACGTTCTTAACGTCTTTCCATGATGCATCAGATTGGGAAGATAAATACCTGTAAAGGCCATTACCAGCTTTGGCTTGGGTTTCTGAGGGAACGGATACATACGCTAGAAATCGCCAATTTGTATTCGACAAATCGCTCAGCGATGCGGGACCGCATGAATACGATTGATAGAGATATGCAGCAAGACATGAAGCTTGAAGTAGGGCAAGACACCTCGCTCATTAGAGAACGGGCAACACACGCTAAAAGAAAAGTTCAATCGCTTTGGGTACTGGTTTATTACCGAAACGGACCTCATGTTCTCAATGGCCCTTTGGAAACACGGATACGACGAATCGATGAGAAAGCAAATCGAAGCGGGCATGACAGACATTAAGCAAATGGAGCAAAAACGCTATTTCAGACGCCGACACAAACGTAAGAGCGGTATTTGGAGCAGCCAAGTAAAAGACCAGGTAGCCATGCAGCGTAAGAACACGCTGGTAGGGACAGCTAACTCCGTTTTATAGTTAGCAGCTCAACCGTGTTAAATGCGCTCATTAAGGCAGGGTTACAGGGTAAAGGACCATGGAGATTATATGGCACTTATTAACGCAACCTTTATTGGGTGAGTTTTACAAACGCTCGCAGAAACCGTTTATAGAAGTGCTGTTGCCGGAGAACTGGACGATCCGACAAAATGCTCCGTCGCCTGGGAATCACGACCGTAAGAAACGTAGACCAGGGGCTCCCGGTAGATCCGCGATGCTTTAGAAGGCGTCATGAATCACTTCTTATTAGGAAGTGATTCGAACAGTCTACGCTTGCTATTACAGCTATTTGACGAACTCGTAAAGGCAGCACGAGCAGCCGGAAACGAAAAGAAAGACTTCACCGATGTGGGCCGCTCGCTATCGCGCGTGAAACAGAACCTGGAAATTCTCCGATACCTTATCAGACGGATTCTGGAACCTTAGGGGTTCTCGCTCGTTGACACAGACCGAAGTGTTCAGGAGCTTATCACCACAACGATATTCGATAAGCGCTATAAAACGCACTGAAGAACGGGTTCGCCAAGACAAGAAAAAGCTAACGAACAAAAAAGAAAGGACAAACAAAAATGATAAGTAAAGACAAAAACCACAATCACTTACAAGGGGGACGGGGTTACAACCTCGTTCCCTTTCCCTTATCAGTACAGAGCAGGCGAAGATATTGAAAGGGTATCTATTGGTGAACGGCAAAGAAATGCCGATTGTAGCCAATCACCGTTTCGATGAAGTAGAAAATAAATTCATCTATCCCTGTAAACGGCGTACCGCTATTTACAACCGACACCTGGTCATTAAACGACAAACGCCGATTGAACAAAAACGCCGATCTTCCCTGATAGAGTATCCGTATAACGCTGTTGAAACGGTAGCCGACAACCTAACTCTTATAGCCCAGGAACAAGAAGCAAAATTAAGGGTATTGAAAACATTCGTATGATTTAGCAGAAAACAACGGAACGCACCGCCAAATGGCCGACAGGGTATTAAACGCCATATCAAAACGGGTACAACGTGGCACAGAATCAATGGGCTCCGTTCGAATACATAAATCCCGCCGAAAAACCATAAAAGAATTTAAAAAGAAATAGACGAGTTTAAACTGGCAGCACAGCGCATGGGAGCCGAAAATGGAACTAGAGTCATCGCCAAAGCTTGGTTTGACGTCGAAGATTTTATTAAAAAACGCCAAAAAAACGAGGCATATGTCATTAACTATGGGCCGCAAGTAGACCTTGTAATAGGCGTAGAAAGAAACGCAGTTATCATACAGACCGAAGACAAAACCTACCGATTAATAGACGAATCGGTAGGATATAAAGGCACTAGAGGTCATGCGAAGCGGCCGTCGGTAGCAAGGGCGCTGCCATAGATGCCAACATTACCGGCACTGCCAAGACGGTAGCATAGAGCCCGTAACAAACGTAAATGAAGCGGTGACGCCTGGAAGATACATTGGAGAGGGAAATCGCAATTAGCAATGAAACGTTTTCAAGGATACGTATTAGATGTCCTAATGCTGGAAGACACAATTTTCCAAACGCTCACCACCCTAGACGGCAGAGTGTTCGTGAAAAAAAGCGATACAAAAACCTATCACAACGTCCTGGACAGAGCCTTATAAAAAGACGTCACTAGTAGAAGGGAATACCGCTCGATTCGGCAAGGCGAAAATCGAACTTACAAATACCGGTAGCCTTAATGTGAAAGATATAACCGCTCCGGACAAGGAGGTGAACTAGCGTTAAGGAGCGAGTTAAACAAGGTATCAGATTCTATTAGCGGACACAAAGCTACCGGTTATGACACCGCTAATTGATTGGGAGGCGATGAAACGGCAAAATTCTAACAATGACGTAAGGAATATTAATAACACCAGCACCGGCATTGTAGGAACCAATACAAATAACCCGATCCTGCTAAAGAGTCATACAAAAAACTATGACAAAGTCGTAATTATCGCAACAGATACCCAGGGCAGATACAGGCTTCCAGTAACCTACGAAACATGGCTGCTTGCCTTTTTGTTCGACCAAAAGAACGGATTTTCTTTGATTTGACGTATATAGTTTCATGTGAAATTAACGTCAACAACCAACACGTCGAACCCGTCAACAGATACGCAATGGAGACAATACGAAAAGAATTGCGGCATCATCGAAATATACGGGATTAAATACGAAAGGACGTAAATACAAATGTTCTATTTAATTAAAGACAACAAGGTAAAAAGCATGTGCATGAACAAAGAACCGCTCATCGGGCTGGACGGAGAAATCGCTTGAAGGGAGACGCGCTGGACCCGTCAACAGTCGCCATAAAGGGACGGCAAGATAATCCAAAAAATCGATATCCCCGAAACGGAGCCCGAAGAAGAAGTAAAGCTGGATGCCGTAACCGTTCTGGAAGCTATTGTAGATATTCAAGAAGAAGTAATGAATAATTCACTAACGTTAGAGTCGCTCAAAAATAAGGAGGAATAATATGGTATTAAAAATATATGATAAGTGCATACGGAAAATTAGTATTAGCCGGAGTCTCACCCTAGACGAAACGAAACAGGGAAAGAAGTTAGTACCTGAACCTTACCAGGAAGCGGTTGCTGAATGGCTGGCAGCTAGAGAAGAAAAAAAGGAGTAGGACGTGAATTCATGGATGAACTGGTTACAAGGATACTGTTAAACGTATCTCATGAACATGTTCTTGATATTTGTAACGTAATCCTATTAGTGCTGATTCTCTTAGTAGCCGACGCCTTTTTGCGTATCATTGCGGAAGTCTTTCAATATAACAAAGACCACAACAGAAAGAACACAACCAAAACCTTCATCACAACGCTATATGGTATGGCTGGGGTCAAGGGCGACTACATCGACGCCAATACCGGAAAGATTAAGCGCTATCTTATGAGCGAAAAAGTTAAAAAGTAGTATGCTAAAGAAGATATGTATATTCTATCCGGCTTGGTTTTTCCTATCGATCGCATGTGTTTCCCTCCCGGATACCGTATTTATCGGCGTTCGTGGCGATGAATTATTGGCCAATGTATTCATGCGGTGGCCGGTAGCCTCGGAACTTTCATCAATCATCGAAAATCTAAGAGAAATCGACACGTACCATTTCGTGAGAATTAAGAACATGTTCATGGAAATTAACAAAAATGAGGAAGTGAAAAAGTGATAGACAAAATTAATATCGCAGACCTTGTAGTCATTACAGGCCTCGTAACGGGGCTTTGTAATGGCTATTTTATTTAGCCTAAATGAATTGGCTATGTCTATTGCCTCCGGTCTCTTGGGATATATCGGAGGCTCGAAACTTTCCCCACACAAAGAAAGGAGTGATGAAAAATGAGAGAAGTAACCTTAGAAGAAATTAAAACCCTAGCCCGTGAAGCCTACTGGGATTTATGGAACGGAGCGAAAAAGTCTAGGCCGTGACGTCAAACTCTACATTCACTGGACAGGCGATCGCTACAACCAGACCTTTAGTGACTACCACATCAATATTACAAGTGAAGGCCGCTGCTTTATCTCGACTGAAAATTTTGCCGAAGTCAAAAACGCAACATACATGCGAAACACCGGCAGCATTGCCATTACGCTTTGTTGCGCTTTAGATGCCATAGGCCCGGACAATCTCGGATCATACCGCCGACAGAAGCACAGATTAATGCAGTGTCTGGGTTATATGCGTGCTTGCTGACGCACTGGACCCACGATCGATGCGGACCGGGTTATGACACACGCCGAAGCGGCCGATAATCTCGACGGGCTTTTATACTCACGACGATTACGGACCGGATTCAACATGTGAACGCTGGGACCTTTGGGTATTACGTGAAGGAGAAGAACCGGGTACCGGCGGACAGCAGATTAGAGGAAATGCCAATTACTATAGACACCACAAATTATTAGCCAACGTGTAAAGGAGAAACCATTATGAACAAGAACGAAATCATGAACTTACTCGCAAAAAGAAGCCGCGCAAGTTGTAAAAAGAACAAGCAACAGCAGCTCTTAGCTCATTATCGGCAAACGATCTTCGCCCGATTGTGGAAGAACAGTTAAAAACGATTACGGGACCTTTGCAGGGAAGAAGCAGAAACCACAAGCTCTGTATGGGTAAAAATCAGAAACCGTTTCTACATCCGCATTATTAACAATGCAATTGACAATATCATTAAAACAATCCAGGACGGATTAGACGGACTTAGTAAGAAATAAAATTAAAAGACGGGATTTCGGAACTTAGCTATCGCTGAGAACCGGAATCCCGTTTTTGTTTATTAACTATAAAATTGTAGTGAAAAAACGATTTTTATTGCGAATGAGCGGGGAGGTTGCTAAAATTAGCTGTATTTTTGACCTGTAACGCATTTTAGATTGTGCCACATAAGGAAATATTAAAAACACTTACAAATAACGCCTTACAAGCAATTATATGAAGCTGTTTTTCTCTTCATAATAAAAACGACGAACTCAGTAGAATTCGTCGCTACATGTATGAAATCATAACGGAGGTTCGCCGTATTTGATGCCACTTTATCACCAGGAGTGCCTAGCATTATAAGCTCAGATAATATATATCCATAAGGGCCATAAAATAGAGCTTAATATAAGGTTGACGAATAAGAAGGCTCCGCTATGACCCATGTCGTGCCATCGGCGTTCGATACACGAAATATTAATGCAAAAAGCAATGGCCAAAGAAAGCAACCCAGAAAAAGCATATTAAATAAAAAGACGGGCCGTGCTGATGGAAGGTGTCAAATCCATTTGTCATATAATAACAAAAATAAAAATAAAAAGAAAAACAAAAACAATTAACTGAGAAACGAAATATTTGCCACGGCCAATGCGGCCGGAAAGCCCAAACAAAGAAGCGATAAAATCCCAGATATGTAAATTTCTGAATTTTTGAACGATCCGATTAAAAAAATGTTCGAAATAAATTACCTGAAGGTGCAGCGTTATCATTCGCTTTTTGGTTGTTGGCAATCTTTCGGATTTGCCATTGTTGAAATATTATGACCACGAATAAAAGTAAAATAATAATAAATACCTTGTCACTCACAATGATCCTCCTTGTAATAATATTGAAATAAAAATAATGTCCGAATTGTTATTTCTTATATTCTAGCAGAGATGTTGATGTGAAGTAAACAAAAGCTATTTATTTAAAAGCTCCCATTCTGTTAAGCACATAAAAATTCACTAGTGCTGCCGCTGTTTTTGACAACCATTTGACAACATTTTGACAACAGCG
>BNJU01005297.1_pt1 | contig 49422 bp, 75 predicted proteins | sample 8539281 | NCBI WGS metagenome assembly BNJU01 (sample SAMD00202456, study PRJDB9452) | human saliva metagenome | isolation source: human saliva | place: Japan | reverse complement strand
TAGCTGCCGCCAGGCGATCTCCGGTACCGCCGAAGGGGAGCGTAGGGTTCCGCGCGCGCGGCGGTTATCAGGTTGTGCAGGGGCGGCGGGAGCGGCGAAAACTCCTGCACCATGACGGCGTCTTTGGCAATGATGGGCAGCTCGAGCGCCTCGTCAAAGACGAAGCGCCGCGTCGTAGTTCCCCAGACGCTTGTAGAGGGTGGAGAGCTCGATGACGAGATACGGCATGTAGGAGTCCTGCGGTAGCGCGCGAGTGCCTTTCGGTAGGCGGCGACGGCGCGCTCGGGCGCGGGCTCTGCTGACGCATAGGCGATGTCGAGCAACGCATCGAGCCCATCCGGCAGGTGCTCTGCCGGCGGGGTGCGGGCGGCGGTTCTTCAGGGCGGTGCCGCCACGCGTGGCGGTTCTGCTGCCAGTCGGTACTGCCGCGAGGTGGAGCCGGCTCGCAGCGTTCTCGCGTGCCTTCGCTCTTTTCTTTTTCGCCGCCGATTTCTTTTCCCGCCGGTTGGGGCAGGGCTTTGGGCAGGTGCAGCTGTCTTTGCAGGAAGATGGACGACGGAGTCGCTCCGTTATGGTCTCTCGTCGGTGGACATGGCGGTCTGCCCCTCCTCAAAGCGAGAGCGGTGGCTCGCCGCGCGCCGCCGCGCCCGTGCCGCCATCAGGCGGTCAAAGAGCGTGACGAGCAGCCCCGCGCTCGCGATCAGTCCGCCGAGCCGCCAGTAGTACGTCTGCGTCAGCGGCGGAGATAGCAGTGGATCAGCCCGACCACGAGTGCAACGCTGATGAGGACGGTAGAATGAGTGCAGAAAAGCCGTATCTCCGGAAACATCGCCGCCCTCCTTCCCCCTAGGGGCATCCCCATCACCGATGAGGTACTGCGCGTCCATACTGCGGTGCCCGGTCAGAAATTGAAGCATCCACATATAGGTAATCTAGACGCTTTCGACGTAAATGTGGAAAATCCTTCTATCATATACAAAAATTTTGCGAAAACATTACTTTTCCAACGGAGCGTATACGGAGCGACGATCAGTGTATCAAAAATGATGGATGTCCTCGGAAGCATCGACACAAACAGGCAAAATGGATGACGCTCTACAAAAACTCTCTGCACGACGGAAAGCCTTCACGCAGAGGTTTTTACTTTTTACAGGAGAACGGCTCAGACGGCGTCAAATGCCGCCGGAGGTCGGCGAGGAGGTCGTCGATGCCTGATGCCGATGGAGAGGCGGATGCGCTCTGCCGATGCCGGACGCTGCGAGCTCGGTCGTCGTTCATCTGGGAGTGCGGTGGTCGCAGGATGGATGACGAGCGACTCTGACATCCGCGACGCTCGCGAGGAGCGAGAAGAGTTCAGGTGATCGATGAAGCGGAACGCCGCCTCCCGCCCGCCCACGATGTCAAGCAGGTGAAGATCGATACGCCGCCCTGCGGAAGTACCGCTCGTAGATGGCGTGATCGGGATGATGTGAGCGAGGTGGTTGACGCGCCTCGACCTTCGGATGCTTCGCGAGGAAGTCCCATGACCTTTCAGTGCGTTCGATACGTGCCGCCTGACGCGCAGTGAGAGGTCTCGAGCCCCTGCAGGAAGAGGAATGCGTTGAACGGAGCGATCGCCGCGCCCGTGTCACGCAGGAGGAGGGCACGGATGAGTGACGAAGAGCGAGCCGAGTGCCTCGATTTAGTCTCACGCCGTGATAGCCTCGTTCGGCTGCGTGAGGTGCGGGAAGCGTCCCGATGCCTCCAGTCGAAGGTGCCGCCTCGACGATGACGCCGCCGAGGCTGAGCCGTGCCTCGCCGATGAATTTTCGTCGCGGAGCGCACGACGATGTCCGCGCCGCCTCGATGGGGCGCAGGAGGTGCCGGCGTCGCGAAGGTGTTGTCGATGACGACGGGGACGCCCTGCGCGTGTGCCGCCTTTGGCGACGGCCTTCGATGTCCACGAGGTCACATTCAGCGTTGACGGTCCGATGAATACGCATTTCGTGTCTCGACGGATGGCGTCGGCAGCCCTGCGTGCTGGCCTCGGCGCGGACGAAGGTCACGTCGATGCCCCAGTCCTCGCCGTGTGCGCGAGGAGGTTGCGGAGCCGCCATAGATGGTCTGCTGCGCGACGACGTGGTCGCCCGCATGGGCGAGTGCCTGATCGTCGCCGTGATCGCCGCTGCGCCCGAGGCAGTGGCGAGTGCGCCGCGCCGCCCTCGAGTGCCGCGATGCGCTTTTCAAAGACGTCCTGCGTCGGATTCATCAGGCGTCCGTAGATGGTAGCCCGGATCCCGAGTGCAAAGCGGTCGGCAGCGTGCTGCGCATTGTGGAAGACGTACGAGGTCGTCTGATAGATCGGCTACGGCACGCGCATCCGTCACGGGATCGGCTTCCTCCTGTCCGACGCGCACCTGCAAGGTCTCAAAACGATATTTCTGCTCACCCATGGCTGATTCCCTCTCACCCAAACGGTATAACATATTTTATAGATATACTATATATAAATACGATTTTTGTCACAGAATTTGGCCTCTGATACTTTTAGCGGCGAGATGCCCTTATACCTTTCGGAACGTCTTGAAAGCAGTTGATGTCGTTGGAAGCCCGTCGCGAGTGCGATCTCTCAGATGTTCTCACTCACGAGTGCGAGGCGGATGCACGCCGCCTGATGCGGTAGTGGTTCAGGTAGTCGATGGGCTCGGTTTGCGATTTTCGGAAGAACCGACAGAAAGGCTCGGCGTCAGTCCCGCCGCCGCTGCGAGATCGCCGAGGGTGAGCGGCTGATCCGGTATTGTCGATGAGCTGAATGTTTCTTGAGCTGCATGACGCGCCGCCGGCTGCTCGCGCAGGGTATGCATCCGGTGCATGGCAGAGGCCATGCCGCAGCACCGCAACCGATGAAGTAGAGCATCCCCGTGACGATCAGCTCATAGCCCTCACGCGCCTCTTCATTGCCGTAAAAGAGCGCGGCGATCATCTGCGGTACGTCGCGTCTCGCCGGGGGCATGTATTTATGATGAGAAGTTCGTGCCGAGGATCTTGCTCACACGCCCCCGCATTGACTTCCGTGCAGGAGTTTCTTCATATCGAAACATGATGCACCTCGTAGACGGTCTCCTGATCCTGTGGCGCACCGCTGCTGAACGATACCGTCACGGATAAAGACGATGTCGCCCGCATGCGCCTTCGCATCGGTGTCCCCGTTGAGGGAAAGCGTCAGCCCGCCCTGCAGGACGCAGACGATCTCATACTCGATGCTGCAGTGATAGGGCATATGAAAGCGTGGGATGGCAGTCCACATGATGAAATTGACTGGAAAATCAAAGGTTCAACGACGCGCGAAATTTGCTGTACCCTCGCGTTTCACGATGCGCTTCCATTTTCGTAAAAAGATAATATACGTCTTTTAGTCAAGATTGCTCATATTCTTCCCGCATTTCACCCGCATTGGTAATGTTTCTCGTTGCTGTCCATTTTATCAAAAAGATAAAATCGTACTATGGCGGCATAGTACACAAGAGCAAACATCTTCTTCAACGACACATAGGCATAAACAGGAAAGTCAAACACATCATCAACATGATGAATCGCAAGGCGAAATGGAGGAAATTATCGCGGCAGAAGCGAAGATGCACTGGCGGTTATCCGGTGATCGGCATCCGTCCGACGATTGACGGTCGGCGCGGTGTTCTCGATGCGCGGTGCACCTCGAGGATCGACGACGGGTATGGCACGCGCGGCAAAGAAGTTTTGAGGAGAATCTGGCGCTACCGAACGGCGCGAGCCGTGAGGTCATCAACGCCGACCGACCATCGGCCGCGTCCCTGAGGCGGCGGCGGTGCGAGCAGTTCCGCCGTGCGGCGTGGACTATCACGCTCACGGTCACGCCCTGCTGGTGCTGGCTGGCCTGAGACGATGGCTATGGATCCGATGACGATCAAGGGCGTCTGGGGCTTCAACGGGCTGCAGAGCGTCCGGGCGCCGCCCGGTCTCGCCTCCCGGTCCTCGCAAGCCATGCACAGAAGCGTTGCCCGCCTGCGCATCGCTTTACGACATGATGTGCAGCAGGCAGACGCCGAGGGCATTCCTGCCGACGCCGAGGAGAAGCTGCCCGCTTCTCGCCGCTGCTGCCGTCGCCGCCGCCATGATGCGCGGCAAGTCCTCACCTCCAGATCGGCGCGATCACGACAAGCACGGCGGTCTGACTCATCGTCCTGAGCTCCCCGAGGACACCGGCGTGCGTGGAACCGTCGACGAGGCTTTCGAGACTCATCCGCCGCGATGACAGAGGGTGCCCATGACCCTGAGGAGCACAAGAAGGCCTCGCGGGATCGAGAGTACTCGCACGCGAGGGCTTTGACAAGAACCCTGAATTCGCACGCAAGAGCGACAAGGAGAAAGAAGAGGCGTGGAATTTTGTCGTCAAGATGATGTGTGCATCATCAAAGACGCACAACGGTAACAAGAATCTGCCAAAGGGCTGCGAGGAGGAGTGATTCCGGACACAACGCGATCGCCGGCGGTTTCCGGGCAGCGCCAGTGGACGGACTTCTACCCGAACGCAGGCGACTTCGCCGAGGCGATGATGAACTCCTCGTCTCGACCGACGGCGCACGTGAGCCGGGCGTCTCGCCACGGGAGAACGATACGCTGAACGGCGTCGCGGATGCTCTTTCAACAAGCCGCTGCTCACGAACCGCGCCCAGATAAGCCGATGTGCGTACGTGTGGGAGCCCTGAGGCCGTCAAAAAGGCGATGGCGCGAGCTCGAGCGTGCTGCGAGGGCAAGGGCTTTATCCACCCTTATCAACCTCCGGCAAAGTTGCGTGCCTCGATGCGTGCGGCGAGATCGCGACGGCGCGGATTCTGTGATCAAGCCGTTCTGGGAGCTGACGGAGAAGGATCAGCGCCTGCTCGATAGCGACGGAGTGGTGCCCTGGCAGACAACGGCTATCGCGGCGGCGCAGCGCCGTTTCCTCACGCGCGGCGGCGAGATGCCCGCGACCATGCGCGCCAACCTCGTGAAAGGGCTCGGCGCGCGCTGCGTGCCTCGTTGAGGGCTGACGGTGAACCTCTCTGACGAAGTCTCGGACAAGCTCGGAAGCGCACCGACCACGCGCCCTGCACATGGTTTACGCCGCGTCTCACGCGCAAGGGCGTCATTCCGCTCCGCCCGCGATGCCGGGCGGGGAATAACTGGGCGCAAATCACGGTGCGATCGCTAGCGGCCACATCGGTGCCAGACCTCATCGCGCCAGGCCCATCCTCGCGCATTCCCGTCTGCATGCACACGTCGCAGACGGCAGGTCTTCCCGCGCTGCATGGAACGCATTCGGCATGGGACGCAGAGGGTCAGTGACTACCGCGCCTGCGCCACCTAAGGGCCCATGTAGCGGCACCATCGAGGCTGTCATGGCTACGGAGAAATGTGCACTCATTTGACCTCGGCGCGTCGGGCGGCAGAGCCGTCCTAGGCGCGTACGACGGCAGCCGCATCTCGATGGAGGATGCTGCATTGCTTTACCAATGACCTCGTCCACCCGACGCACGATGTCTGGGATGCCCTGCGGCTCTTTCACGAGATGGCGCAGGGCTGCCTGCTGCGCGCGCATGCGATCAGCAGTATCGGCACGGACACATGGGGCGGACTTCGGCCCTCGATGCCGATGGAGCCTCCTCGAAAATCCTGTCCACTACCGCGCGCGACCGTCGCACGGTCGGCACCGGCAAGCGAGGCCCGTCAAAAGATCTCACGCGAGCCGCTCTACCGCGACGGGCAATCAGATCATCATGGAGATCAACACTGTCTTTCCAGGCCGCTCGCCCCGAGGCAAAAGCGTCCGTCGCCGGATCGGCGCATCGACGCTCCTGCCCGCGCCCGACCCACTCAACCATTTCCTCTCGGGCGAGAAAAAGACCGAGTACTCGATTGCCAGTACGCACAGATGTCGATAATGCAGCCGCACGTGGTCGCGTGAGGTACTGATACCGGATCTGCCTGGCGCACATCCTCACGGACATCGTGCCCACAGCGATCTCTATCAGCGCATGGATGAGGAGCTGTCCGCGAGCTCGCATGGCAGACCCGGACATCATCAAGGTTGCAGGCCAAGGACACGCAGAGTGCTGGCGGCGGGCGTACCACGGGCGAGGAGGACTTCATCTTCCTCGGCACATGGTTCGACAGAACTCGCAGAGCCGATCTATCAACGAGACCTCCGTTGCGTAACATCACAACGAGGTGCTATGCGCGCATCTCGTTCCTCAAGAATCTCATCGGCCTGGTTCATCCAGGAGAAGCGCCGTCAGTGGATGCGCGAGGCACGAGTACCCCACGGCGAGCTCGAGCAGGTTGCGGTGGTCGCACAGCGCTCCCTTCATCCGCCTGACGATCCTGGGGCGCGTTCCTGCCCTCGCCGATATGCGTCTTGACATGCGCGGCGGGGTGAACGCGACGACAGCCCGTCCCTGAGACGGTCGGCGAGGTCATTACTTGGCTGCACCGACGAGAGCCTGCGTTTCCTACCGTGCGGCACTCACGGAGATCGAAACCCGCATCGGCAAACACTACGATAAGATTCATCTCATTGGCGGCGGTGTCCAGAGTAGGTTACCGTCCAGTTTACGGCATGCGTGACGACGGTCCGTGGGTCCTGTCGAGGCAACGGTCTCGGCAACACGCCCGCAGCGATCGCAGTGGTGAGTCAAGGATCTCGCTGAGGCACGTGCCCTCATTCGCGCCTTCCTCGGACATCGCCATACGAGCCACCGCACAGTGGACGTGGCATTTTGAAAACAAAGGGATGGCTCCATGAAAGGAATCCCAAAGATCATCTCTGCCCGCACACTGCTCAAGGTGCCTTTGCGAGATAACAGCACTGCATCGTCATCGGCGACGGTACTTCGCCAATCCGTCGCAAGAACTGCATCGTTGTCCGTGCCGACGGACACGGCGTCCTGGAGCTGCTCGGATCGCGATGACTACTGCCCGCTCGACCCCACGCCTGCCGCGCTTGCCAGCCCTTATGGAGGTCATGCCGGGCATCCGCTGAGACGCCGATCTGTACAACGCGCGAGATCATCAAAGCACGATCCGCGCGGCGCAGCAGTACGGTAATGATCGAGTTGATTTCGCCTTACGATGAGGCGCACCGCATATTACGTCACCATAGGCGAATCCGCGCAATTGTACGCCAACATCATATTGGCAAAAAGGCCGTCACCGACGCCGAAAGGTGAGAGAGAAATGATGGCTGGCAAAGGAAATCAGTGACGCTATCTGCGACGTCTGCTTACAAGATGTGGCAGTTATTGGCCGCTGCGAATGACGGCAACGTTACCGTCCCCTCGACGACGACACCTGCTCGCAAACGCCGACCGGCATCAGTAAGAGCTTTATCACCGGAAAGTCGTCCGCATCGACCGTGAGGGCAAGATCCTCGAGGCGAACGAGGGATACCGCCCCTCCTCTGAGATCATACCGTACAGTTATTAACGACTCGCATATGCGCCCGTCGCACGCGCATCCGCTCACGGTGACCGGATTTGCCGCGCGATCCCGCTCGACCGTTACGATGATCGAGACCGTCGTCCGTCGGCCTGATCCCCATCACGCCGCACAGTACGCCGTCCACCTTACGAGGTACCCAGGCGATTGCCCCTGGTTATCCAGGAGCACGACGTCCCGTTTCGAGAATCACGGGTGCATCACCCTCGGCGCAAACCCCATCGACGCCCGGCCATAAGATGGAGAGACGTTCGTTGTTTACAGATCAACCTCACCGCCGGCATGCCTTTGGCGGCCCGAAGGAAATCCGCGTGAGAACATCGACAAGCCTTACCGACCTGCGTAGTCGGCGGTGCCGGCGGACGCCACCCGCTAAGGCACTGGCTGCTGAGGACCGAGTCCTGCTGACAAAACAAAGAGGTGACCATATGACCAAAGACGCTACCGCCTTGCAGCACGACGGGCGATACGCCCGTTGCGCCCCATCAGTATCAAGTGTGCGCTCTTCCTGCTCACCCCTGCTTTGCTCTGGGGACTGCTCAACAACATGACGGACAATCTCGTCCGTCCTTGCCAAGATCTTCATGATCGTTGTCGGACCTCTCTGTGCAGGTGGTATCGCATGGCATACGCCGTTCTGGCACCGCCGCCCACATCACTGCCGTTACCCCTACTGTATGGGCGTCCTCGTCGGACCTGCCTATATGATCGGCGCATCTGGCCATATCCCCTGCGGCGATCTCTGTACAGAGCTATAATCTCTTCCTCACCCATCTTTGTCCTCGCTGGCGGGTTTTCCGTCCTCGAGACAACGTGCACCTTTCGTTCTCTCGAGGACAGTCGACCAGTATCGTCAGTTCAATCCTGCTCTGTTCAACCCGCTCGGATCCATGGTAGCTCTTCCTCGCGAAATACGTCATCCTCGCGCACCTGAACTCGCCACGTCGACGATCGCCCGGGCTATGAGCACGAGGCCTTCACCGCCGTCCGCGATACCGAGTTGTCTCTGGGTCTGCGTCCCCACGTTGGACTCCATCCTCATCGCCTTCATCATCTGCTTCAATGCGCAGCGGTCTCAGTGACCCGATGCAGACGACACCATGAGCGTCAGTGACGCGATCCACCGTCTCCCCGCCCGCGCTGGCGGCGTTCGCGTCGCCGCCAGTTCTTCACGTCGGCGCCAGATCGCCGTCTGACATGGACGACCGGCACGTCATTGCCACGAATATGCAATCCTACCGAGGCGGAGGCTGCGAACTACTACATTACTCCATCTTCCTTTATCGTGGCTGCCGCTGGACTGCACACATGGCTCCGCGAAGTATCGTCCCCGCAAAGATGATGGCTGCTTTTGCTCGGCGGCATCCTCCGCCGCCTCGGGACCATTCCACCTCCTGATCGAGACCTCCATCTACTGCCTTGTCGGCATCTCGGGCCGTATGTCCCCATGTTCCCGGACCATCTACGGTATTACCTGCGCGGCTTGGTCCAGGTGCCCGCGCAGCTGGCCTCATCATGGCTATCCTCGGCGGTGCGATCATCACCCCGGATGATGGGCGTACCGTCGATGGCGGCACGTCACCGGCCCCGTCAGTGGATTCTCCCGAGGTCGCCGCTATCCAGTGCATTCACTCTGTCCTCTGCTTCGCCGTTGTTCTCGATACTCGCTTGCCTTCCGCAATGTGAAGGACTAGAGACAAAAGGCTACTGTTTTCATATCTCTGGTGGCAGAAATTTCCGCGTAGAGATATTTTTCGCAGTTATTTAATAATTACTAATATTGACAAGTAACCGTCCATTTATCGCTATAATGACAAAATGCAATGAGATACAAAACAGGAAGAACAACAAGATGAAAGGATTTTACCATGTCACACGCAAATGATGCAAACCTCTACAACGCGATCAACGCCTCACATCGCCACATCGGCGTCGGCTATATCAAGCTGCACAACCTCCACTGAATGTGGCCGGGCCCAGTCTCGGCTGTCGCGAGTACCTCGAGTCGCCCACGACGCGTCTGCGCACGATGCCTGACTGAGACGGCGAGCCAGCGAAGATGGCAGCAGCCGGTCGCGAGCCTCATAGTACGCGCCATTGGGTGACGAATCAGGAGCTCGGCGACGAGGCGGTCGATCAGAAGAAGGCGCCTCGAGACCACGCTTGCCGATCTTGAGCCGCTCCGGCGATCAGGCGCTCGCATGATCCGCGCAGGCCGATGCATGACTGGCTTCGGCGCGTTAACCCGGCGGAGGATCACGTCACCAACCACGCAAAGCAGATTTGGTCTCCGCTCCATGCTTGCATAATATTCTTCCTGATTGGTAAAAGTTGGGCCGTGCAGCTTTACCGGCGCTTTGCTGAGGTGAAACGAGGTAGCGCATTTCTGAGCCGCATGCCCGCTTCGTTGATCCCATCCGCGATTGGTTCTCCTGCCTTCAGCGTTCCTTCATAAAGAATGCAACGACGACGAGCACCGCCTGAAGGAAATGATATGATATCATGTTGCATGGCTGAGAGCGTACTGTCAAAAGCCCATCGTTGACCGGAAAAGAACGGGAGAAGAAGCTGACACCGACGATGCTGGTCGCAAGTCTGATCTGTTGCGATGACCGGACGCCATCCTGTGGGTGATCGCAGTTGAGAACATAGACAGTGCCGAAGCCCGATGCCCATCATCGCACCGACGATGTAGAGGAGCGGAGTTCTGCGGCATAATGGGTAAACATCGAGGGCAGAGCGTTAAGTGCTGGGAGAGGGGAAGAGCACTGTTTGTCGCCGGCCGAAGCGATCGGCAAAGAATCCTGCGCGACGCCGTCAGTCCGCGATCCCATAATTGCCGGAAGAACTGCTCCGCCTCCGTCGTGCACTGAACCCCGCATAGGTCATAAAGAGATACGGCCCATCGAGGCGAACCCCAATATGGGATGATGTCAGAATCTGAATCAGCACGGCGAGCCATACGACCTGTTAGCCAACGGTGCGCACTAAGTTCACACAGGTGAAGGCGCTTTGACATCCTGGACGTGTCTGTGTACCGCGCCCGCAGTCCTGGCCGATCAGGAGAGAAGGCCAAGATGACGGTCACAACGCCCAGCGTGCTGAAGGCGTCGACGCCCACTCTCCTGGCCGCTCGAGGCCCATCCACAGCCGACACGCGCCGATCGAATAAAGGTCATCATGAGACCGTTGAGCATTGCGCGTCGCAGCAATTGATCGCCACGCGGATATACGATTACGTCCAGCAGCCCCCGTGACACCGAACATAAGCGCCAGAACAAAGAAAGAAGAAATGCCGAGGTCGTCACGAGAGCCACAACACAGCCGGTTTCCAACCATCCTGAGATGGGCAACCGCCAGTCCAAAGCGTCTCGCCAGGATACGTAGGAGCCACAATGGCGTCATTCAAGAGTGAAGACAAAATGATCGTGCCGTTGAAACGGCGGCTTGATGCTCGCCGCGATGGTTGAGTCCGACGCCGAACGATACCCAGCCATTGAGCAGTAGCCTAGATTAGCAGGGTGCTGAACCACACGATTTTGGGATGTTGTTGACTTTTCGATAGTCGTTTTTCGGTTTGTATTTGCAAAGCCAGATTCAGCACCATCGCATGCCTCATCAAAATTTTCAATCACGGAGCTCCTCCCTCCATGTCTTGAAGCTGCCCGCATAGATGTCCGTCACAACGATCTACGCCAATAACCATGAAGGAACGGTGAAAGACCCTCGCGTATCGAGGATCTCGCCGCTGAAGACGACGCTGAATACGCACGCGGAGGCAAGGCTCGACAAGGGTGGATAGGAGCAGCAGATTGATCTTGTGTCAATGCAAGGTAAAGAGGCGGTCTGTACAGTCAGGTCATGGTATTGAGGTTACTGCGATTATGTCGAGTGCGATGCGGCGGTGGGGCTAAGAACGGGAACGAACCCACGATCCCTGGTATAGAGTAAAGATTGATTAGCGCGGCAGACCCACAGGACAAAGTAAAGGAACATGATAAGCCCCAGGACGATAATATTATGATGTTGACTGTATTAATGTAGATGCGAGCGTGAGCAGACGGTCAAAGAGGCTCAGGACACGCCCGCGTGATCCATACGGAAAGAGCCCCGTGTTGTAAGCGTTTGATCGTCTTTCCGTCCTTCAGGAGGTAGAAGGAAACGAAGATGATGATGACGAAGTCTATGACGGTTGACGGCAGCAAGCAGATGAGAAAGGACGCGCAGAGCTCCGGCGTCGACGCCGCGCAGCTTGTCGATAGTTTCATCTCCTGCCGTGCAGGTCCATCTCCGTGAGGAGCGGTATCTGCTGGATCCCCTGTCTGATGCTCTCGGCAGCTCGGTGACGAAGCGGGCCGGTGACGGAACGACAGAGCGCGAGAGGATGGAGAGAGTGACGAGGATGAGCAGGGAGAATAGAGGAATGCCCGCGCGTCGCGAGGTCGCGCGGATGCGCCGTTGCTCCATCATGTCTACGACGGGTTGAAGGAGAGCTGCAGGAGGAGCGAGAAAGACGATAAAGGCGAAGTCCGAAAGAACCGTGAAGGGAGGAGAGCAGTGGCAAAGACGATGGCAAGGCGATGAGGTGCGATGATTCGCGAGGTTCATAGGTGCCTTCGCAGTAATGTGTGGAGCCATGATAGCATATTCACGGCGCACCGTTCCATCATACTTCGGTCTCATGGAATCTATTGACCGAAAACACGGTCTGACGTATACTTTTTATAAGGAGGCGCATTATGAAACACTACAGCATGATCGACGGCATTGTCACGACGTTTCGGATATTCACCGCCCGTCGCAAAAGAGAGCATTCTTGTACACATGGAGCGCGCCCATGAACAATGGATTTGATACTTGCTGAATTCCTCCTTCCGAGCATTGTCTGCATCGAGCACAGCGGCTTCACTGAGGACGAGCGTGCGAAGTTGACCGAATTGTACGAATAACAGTGCTGATCTGGAAATTGTATCGAGGACGGTGGAGCTCGTTGCCGATGGGTGATTACCGCCACGCATCTTCTTTTTTGATCGCGCGAGGAAACGAGCCTGTCCATGTTCGCGTAAGGGTGCGCCCTCTCCAAACGCAACGAAAATATGGATTCCGGCAGACGGCAATCCCGTTGTTGCACACAACCACGGGAAATATCCCCGCAAAGGATCTGGAACCGACTTCTCGTGCGATCCTGGCAAACAAAGAAAGCATCGTATCGCTTTGGTATCAGCACTTTGGCTTGTCTAAAATCAGAACCGCCCACACTAGACGGCACAAGAGCGGATCTTTGTCTATTACAGCTATTTCTACCAATGCGCATGGAAGAACCCCGACGATGTAGACGATACGCCCTCTATACGATAAACAAGAAGAGAAGGTGATGCGAGGGTAACTGATATTCCTTTGCGCGAAGGCAGGTATCACGGCATAGCGGGAGGCTTCCGGCAGATGTTCCAATTGCTCGTAGACGACTGCAACATCATCCAAGACGGTGTGCTGCATCGACCAGTGCAGTGTTCAGCAATGCAATGCAATGCGTATCGATTCGCTCATTCACATACGCCGAAACAATAAGTCTATAGCACATATTTCAGTCTCAGGTGAGCAAGTGCCTCGCGTGCGTCATACGTCCGCCCCGCCTCAATATCCTCCTTCGGCACGAGTAATCTTGTGATATGTCCCTGCTCCAGAGTTGCACGTCTCCATGTCATAAGACCATGTCGCTGTAGCCGTTCTTCGTGACGTAGATCGGCCTGTCATTTTGCATGGCACATCCTCCGAGATGCGCGCGGTATCCTTGAGTTCCTTGATGGAATAATCTGCAGGCGATGTAACCGCCTTTCTATAAATGGGATAATTATACCATAGTTATACAGATTCTCCAATACAAAACCGCCCCAGCCAATGCGGTTGGGGCGTTTCCATTGCAAAATCTTATCTGGGTTTCGCTGTTTTCGCGGTCTGCAGGCGTGCTGTGGTGCGTTTCAGCGAGGGAGGCGCGCGTCTGTCGATGATGCCTTGCCTCCCGGGGTCCCCGCGTAGTTTCTCGAGTCGCTCCTGCGCGCGCGCCGTAGGCGCGCTGGGCGCGGTTGATGTCGATGTCGATCGGCTCTCTCCGTTGCTGCCGCGAGTACGGTGATCTTGTCGGGGGTAACTCTCATGAAGCCGCCCGCCACAGCGATGAGCTGTTCTGGCGTCGACATGAATCTTCATGGCATGGGGCTCAAGTCCATGACGAGGAACATGCTTCGGCAGTGTGCTCGATCGCCGCCCGTGGAGCGGGCGATGAGCATGTCGATGTTTTCATGGCGTAGACCACGCGTCGGGAGACACGATCTCTCCAGCTTGATGGGCGTCGCCATCCGTCCTCCTCTTTGAGCTTTTCTTGCCTTCTCGATGACTTCGTCGATGCCGCCGACCATGTAGAAGCAGGCCTCGGGGAGGTCGTCGTGCTTGCCGTCGAGGTATTTCTCGAACCCGATGGATCGTGTCCTTCAGCGCGACGTATTTTCCGGCGAGCCCAGAATACCTCGGCGACGGCGAACGGCTGCGAGAGGAAACTGCTGATTTTACGTGCACGCGAGATGGTCAGCTTATCCTCGTCGGAGTTCTCCATACCGAGGATGGCGATGATGTCCTGCAGCTCTTGTATTTCTGGAGGACGGCCTGCACGCCGCGCGCGACTTCGTGCTCCTGCCCGATGACGGCGGGTCGAGACGCGAGTGGAGTCCAGCGGGTCAACGGCGGGATAGATAGCGATTTCGGCGATCTGACGGGTGCAAAGAACCGCCGTCGCGTCGAGATGGTGAATGTCGCCGCCGGTGCTGGGTCGATGAGGCCGTCCGCGACGATGAGACCGCCCGCACGGACGTGATCGAGCCCTCGTGGAGGTGATGCGCTCCGCAGGGCACGATCGTCGGTCGTCAGCGTCGGCTGGTAGCCAACGGCGGACGGCGCGTCCGAGCAGAGCCGAGACTCGGAACCTGCTTTGGATGATGCGGAAGATGTTGTCGATGAAGGCAGAACGTCCTGTCCCTGCACATCGCGGAAGTACTCTGCCATCGTCAGCCCCGTCACGACGCGCATACGACCCACGGGCGGCCTCGTTCATCTGTCGCGTAGACGAGGGCGGTCTTGTCGATAACGCCCGACTCGGTCATTTTCCGAACCAGAGGTCGTTGCCCCTCACGCGTACGCTCGCCGGCGCCCGCACAAAGACGGGAGTAGCCGCGTTTCTGGTCGCGATGTTGTGGATGAGCTCCACGACGAGAACGGTCTTGCTGACGCTGGCACGCCGCCGAAAGAGTCCGACCTTCCGCCGCGCGAGTGCGGGGCGATGAGGTCGACGACCTTGATGCCCGTCCTGAGGATCTGGTCGATGTCTCCTGCTCGGTCAAATTGGGCGTGGACGATGGATCGGCCACACTCTTTTGCTGCTGATGGCCTGGGGTTGTGGTCAACGGTCTCACCGAGGACGTTGAAGACGCGCTCGAGGTCGCCCGCCGACCGGCACGCTGATCGGCGCCCCGTGTCGTCCGCCTCCACCGCGCATCAGGCGGTCGGTGGAGCTCATGGCGATGCAGCGCGTGACGCTGTCGCCGAGGTGCTGCCATGACCTCGACCGTGAGGTCGATGTCATGGTCGGCCGTCTCGCCCTGACCTTGATGGCGTTCAGATCTCCGGCAGTCCCCGCCGGAAATTAATATCTACGACAGGTCCAATGACGTCGACTTTACTCTTTCCAATGGACACCTCTCTCACCTCCAGTGCACGCGGCGTACATGGATGTCACTGAGTGCTTTCGCGCCGCCGACGATCTCGTTGATCTCTGTTCGTGATGCCCGCCTGATGTACCTTGTTGTAGTAGAGGTCGGCTTTCCGATGAGCTCCCCGGCGTTGTTTGGTCGCGTTTGCTCATCGCGTCTGCATGTGAGCTCCAGCTGCTCGCCGCCGACTGGAGAGCGCAGCATGATGGTAGAAAAGGTACTGCGGCAGCAGTGCCCGAGACACCTCCTCGGCATTCGGCCCATAGATGTAGGGTGCCCGTGCGTGTCCCTCGCCTGCCTCTGCCGTAAAGGGCAGGAGTCACGACCCGGGCACACAGGTGATGGCCGACAGAAGCGCGTGAGACCATGTAGACTCTTTGATCCTCGCCGGTCTCAAACGCACTGATGAGCGTGCGCGCGATCTTCTGCGCGTGCGACGCCTTCGGATCGCTCGTTGATGCCGGACGCGCTGACTGATGATGTCGCTGCGGTTCTTGAAGAGTCGCGGGCCTTGCGCCCGACGGTGACGATCTGCGTGTTGGACTTGTCTCGACGAGCGTCATCGCCTTTTTGAGTGCGTTGCCGAGTAGCGCCTGCGAGCCCCTTTGTCCGCCGCCATGACGAGGATGAGGCGCTTGCCGCTTCATGCTGCCTCGAGGAGCGGATGCGCGATGCCCGTCGCCGCTGCCGCCACGCTGCGGATGACCGCCGTCGTTTTTCGGCGTAGGGCGGTTGCTGTTGGCTGCCTCCCGGCACGGCGCGCAGACGCGAGGTTTCGACCATGTCCATGCGCGTTCGTGATCTGCTGGATGCTCTTGACGCTGCGGGAATGCGCCGGCGGATGTCCTGTAAATCTGCCATATCGGTCACCTCTCCCTTACGCTTCTTTTGTAGGAGATGGTTTTGAACTCCGCGATCGCCTTCGTGATGTCCGCCTCGAGCCCGTCGTCCAGCTTCTTTCATCTCCGTGATCGCCGCAGCGATCTCCGGATGCGCTGCGCATGAACTAGGGAAGTCCGTGTGGAAGGTGACGACCTGCTCGACGGGGATGTCCGCGAGATGGCTGCGCACCGCCGTAAAGATGACGAGCACCCGCTCCGCAACGGAGAGCGGGCTGTACTGCGCCTGCTTCAGCGTCTCTAACCATGCGGGCACCGCGGTCGAGGCTGCGCCTTTGGTCGCCTTGTCGAGATCCGAGCCGAACTGCGCGAATGCCGCGAGTCTGCGGTACTGCGCGAGGTCGAGACGCATCGTGCCCGCGACCCGCTTCATCGCCTTGATCTGGCGGAGCCGCCGACACGCGAGACCGAGAGACCGACGCTGATCGCCGGGCGGATGCCCGAGTAGAACGAGTCGGTATCCAGCATGATCTGACCGTCGGTGATCGAGATGACGTTCGTCGGGATGCACGCCGAGAGGTCGCCCGCGAGTGTCCTCGATGATCGGCAGTGCCGTGATGGGAGCCTGCACCGGAGTGCGTCGGAGAGCTTGCCGCGCGCTCGAGGAGGCGGGAGGGTAAGAACACGTCGCCCGGTATGCCTCGCGTCCGGGCGGACGGCGGAGCAGGAGCGACATGGCGCGATACGCTGCCGCGTGCTTGAGAGGTCATCATAGACGCAGAGTGCATGACCGCCTCTATACATGAAGTACTTGCCATCGCCACGCCCGCATACGGTGCGAGGTACTGCAGCGGCGCAGAGTCTGCTGCCGTCGCCGCGACGATGATCGTGTAGTCCATCGCGCCGCCGTCCTCGAGCGTCTTGACGACGCGCGCGACGGTGGATGCCTTCTGACCGATGGCGACGTAGACGCAGATACAGTTCTGTCCCTTCTGGTTCAGGATCGTATCGACGGCAATCGCCGTCTCTGCCCGTACCGCGGTCGCCGATGATCAGCGCTCGCGCTGGCCGCGGCCGATCGGAACGAGGGCATCAATCGCCTTCAGACCCGTCTGGAGCGGGCTCATGGACGCTCTTGCGGTCGGCAATGCCAGGTGCCGGCGACTCGACCGGACGGAACCTTCGTGTCGATGGGTCCCCTTTGCCGTCGATGGGGCGGCCGAGGCAGTCCACGACGCGTCCGACCATCGCCTCGCCCACGGGCACCCTGCATGATGCGTCCCGTACGCTTTACGGTGTCACCTCTCTGATGAGGGTCTCGCGCCGAGCAGCATCGCGCCGACGCTCTCCTGCTCGAGGTTCAGCACGAGCCCGTAGACATCGTTGCCGAAGTCGAGCAGCCTCGCCCTGCCATCGCCTTGTCGAGGCCGTAGATATGCGCAATGCCGTCGCCGACCTCAAGAACCGTGCCGACGTCGCTGACGTTCAGATCGACATCATAGTTCTTTGGATGCGTTCCTTGATGATGAAGCAATCTCTTCCGGATCTCATTTTCATACTTTCGCTGTCACCCGCTAGTTCGCCATTAACTCTGCCGTCATCGCTGCCAGACGTCCCTTGATGCTGCCGTCGATGCGGCGGTCGCCGATGCGCACCACCACGCCGCCGATGAGCGAGGGGTCGCGTGCTCTGCGTCAGGGATACCTTTGCCCGTCACGCGTCCGAGCTTTTCCATTAGCTCTGCCTTCTGCGTCTCGCTGAGCGCCCCACCGTCGTGACATCCGCCACTAGCGATGCCGAGCTTTCGTTCGAGAGCTGCACAAAGATCGCGCTGATTGCCTCGGAACACCATCATGCGCCGCTTGTCGATGAGCAGCAGGAGGAAGTTCAGACCATCTGCGCACCTCGTCCTGAACACTTCCTTCAGGAGGGACTTCTTGTCCCGGGCTGATGTTCGGATTGCAGAGGTACGCTCTTTTAGCTCCGGGCAGCCGACGTACGTCTGCTGCACCTTGGCGAGGTCATTTCCGTAGGCGCTGGAGCGTCTCCTCGCACGCCAGCTCGAAGATCGCACGCGCGTACTTGCGCGCCAGCTCCATGTTCAGCATGACGCGTCACCGACTCGCGTCGAGCTTTTGCGATGAACTCGCCGATGATGGCGTCGTTGTCCTTTCGTCCAGATTCTTCTGATGATCTTGCCCGCCGCTGCGAGCGACAGGCGACGACCTCGGCCTTCAGCTGCTCCACCGCATGGGACGCGCTCGCGCTCCATCTGTTCCTCGGCGGGACTTCTTCATCTGCTCGATCTCACGCTTCGTCGCCTGGATGCTCGCCTCGCGCCCTCGCCGGCACGCTTTTCCGCCATGTCGACGATCTCCTGCGCTCTGCGTACGCGCTGCAGCGAGCTGCGCCTGTACTCGTTCAGCGTCGCCTCGCTGCCGCGGGCATCCGCATCCGCCTTCTCGATGCTTTTCCAGCGATCTCGCCTTGCGCTCGTCCATCATGCGCACGATCGGCTTATAGGCCACTGCGCGCAGGAGTGCAACTGAGAATCAGGAAGTTGATGATTTGATGGGCAGCGTCCTGTTGAGATCAATCAGGCCTTTGCGTACTTCACCCACCTCATGCCCCTTTGCAAAAATCCAGCCACATACGTCTTGAGTGAATCAGCGGATTTGGTATAGAGCATGATGATGCCGAAAACGACGCCGATGATGGCAAGTGCCTCAATCAGACCGACCGAGATCAGCGTACGCGTAAAGAGGACGCCGCCCGCCTCCGGCTGACGTGCAAGACCCTGCGATGAAGCGGCCCGTGACCAGACCGTCACCGATACCTGCGCCGATTGCGAGCAAGACCAAAGCAGAGACCCGCACCGATAAGAGCGCCTGCGACCATGATTGCGTTTTTCCATGAAAAAGATCCTCCTCAAATGTGTGAACAAAATTTCGTGCCTGTGCCTGCTATGGCGTGCAAACCTGTGTGGTCATGACCGATACCGCCAGTTACGACCTTCGTCCGTCTTGATGGCCGCGCTGATGTACGCCGTCGAGAGCATCGTGAAGACGCAGCGCCCTGCATCAATGCCGACGAACACGCTGAACGCGAGCTAGATCACCGACGGATCGTCGAACCGTTCCCGAGAGCTGCAGCAGGATGTGAATCAGAATCTCACCCGCCAGGATGCTGCCGAAAAGACGGAACGACAGCGTAATCGGCTTCGGCAACCTCCCTCGACAATGCTGATGATGATGAACGGTGCGACCGGCTGGAAGAAATGCGCCACATAGTGCATCCCCTTTACCGCCAGTCCCAAGACGTGCATCATGACGATGACCAGCAGAGCTAGTCCCAGGGTGGTGTTCAGATCATTTGTCGGCGATGCCATCGTCGGAATGAGCCCAATCCAATTGACACGAGAAGGAACAGGAACAGCGACACGATAAACGTGGACAGGAATCCACGCCCGCGGGCCCATATTCTCCTCCACCTGGTCATGCAGAGTCTCGATCACCGTCTCCATCATCACCAGCCAGTTGGACGTCGGCACAACCTTTAGGTTGCGCACCGCCAGCCAGCCAATGAAGAGGACGACGACCATCGAGATCCACGTCATGACGAGGGTCTGTGAATTGAAGGTAACCGGCGAACTGCACTGCCTCGCGAACACCGATTTCGTGCATAACCTCTACCTCCTCGGGTCTCCTCCTACTTCGAGCCGTCCGTCGGACGGTTCTTTTCCATCTGCGTACAGAGCTCCCGTTGATCATCTGCGCCATCATCAGCGCGTGCATCAGAGGAAATCCTCCCACCGCCGCAAAGAATGCCGCACGCCCGTCATCGTCGCCGCCGCAGAGAACCGCGCCGATGAGGACGAGGATCAGCAGGAGACCGATCTGCACCCGCGCTGCACCACCCGTCCCGCGCCGCGCCGGCACGCAGAATGCGCCGTGCGAGCTGGACGAAGCAGAGCGTCGCCGCTGCTGCGCCCGCCGTAAGCGCCCTGATGAGTGCGAGCTCGTCCATCACGAGGAGAGCCACCGCACCGAGAACACCGCCGCCGCGAACGCCAGACCGACCTGCCTCAATACGCCGATAAAACCTGCCTCATATTCTCCTCCGACCACGCGCAACAAAAACCCCGACATCCACCATGAATGTCGACGCACGCGCCGTCTTCGTTGAATATCAGTACCTTTATCGTATTCGACGCGATACCAAAAATCTTGCGAAAGAATACAATATGCAAAGGCAGTTTTTCAATATTCCGTCAATACCATAAAAGCGGGACTATTTACATGCGCCGTAACGATGTACTTCCTTTATGGTTATTATACGGGGTTCTACGGATTTCGCAACCGCATTTTAATGTTAAATTGAATTTTTATTCTTGTATTGTATCATAGGCTCTGATAAAATGAGCCGATTACAGAGAGAGGAGCGCATCCATGACCATCGAGGGAGCTGTCATCATCGAGAAAGGCGTCACCTTCGCCATCATCCACGTCGCGCGGAGATCACGCGCTACACCATCAAATCCACGCAGATCCGCCGCGCGCCCCTCATGCGCTTCTTCCCTCGGCATGCCCATCATCCTCATGAGCCTCACGCCGCAGGGCAAACCGCAGTACTACGGACGCAAGGACATCGTGACTTTTGAATACCGTACGCCTCAATCAGATCCCGTGGAAAAAGTATCATATTGTGTAGGTATTTCTTGACCAAAACGCGCATTAGTGTGTATAATTATGCGAAGGAGGTGCGCCTCTGACGACGGCAGAACTCGTACGCTTGCTCAAGAAAAATGGCTGCACCTTCGTCGGACACAACAAGCGTCACGATATGTACCGGAGTCCCGTGACGGGCAAGACCTTTATGGTCGGTCGTCATCCGAGCGAGGAAGTCCGCACCGGCACACTGCACAAGATTCTAAGGGATGCAGGCATCGCCATACGATAAAGGAGGATTCTCCATGAAATACATCTATCCCGCCATCTTTACCGAGGAGGAGGACGGCATCTCGTGGACTTCGACCTGCTGAGCTGCTACACCGACGGCGCAACCATCGACGAGGCATTTGAAAACGCTGAGGATGCCCTTGCCCTCGCACTCTGGCAAATGGAGGAAGAACACGCCGCCATCCCTGCCCCATCAGCCCTCGCCGCACTCCATGTGCCGCGCGGAGCCTCTGTCGCCCTCGTACGCGCTGATACACTTCCCGTGCGGCAGATGAACGACACGCGCACTCGTGCGCAAGAACGCGACCCTCCCGCTGGATGGACACGCTCGCACGTGAGCGCAACATCAACTTCTCGAAACTTCTAAAATGCCATCCGCAAGGAGTGCGGCATCGGTGTATAAAATATAGCTTTCAATATAGCGTAGCCGCAGCGTGCAGCTGCGCTATCTGTATTTGGAACGAATTCGATTTACTCCGCCGGGCAGGATGAACGACAGCGAGCTGAAGATCTTTCGTCACGTTCGGATTGTCCGTCGGGAAGCCGACCTCGACGCCGATCACGTTCAGGCCGTTGTTCGCCACGCGCACGGAGACGAATCCATCTGCATCCGCCTGCGTCTCCCTGCCGTCAGATCTGCCGAGCACATCCGCGATGACGGGTGCATTCGCATAGGGCTTGCCGTCCTTATAGATGCGCAGGTTCAGCGTGTCGCCGCGGCGCAGGGTCAGCGGGTTCACCATCGGCACGATCTGGATGGGCACGTTGTAGAGCCCCGCCGGACGCACCTTTGTCGCTCCAGTAGTGGACGTTGTACTTGTAGGCGTACGTCACCGACATGAGGTTCTCGATGTTCGAGTAGTCACGCGTCGGAATGACCTTGCCATCCGTCGTCTTCATGAAATAGCCATAGTCGAAGAACGTCGCCGTCACGCCGAGATCATCGCCCGGCACAATGGTGATGTTCTTCTCGCCGTCCACGCGCTCCACCGTCGTCGGCTGGAAGTTCACGATCGTACGCGTCAATGCGCTGGACATGCGGATCGTACGCATTGTCCAGAGGCCCTCGCCGAGCACGAGCGCCTTCGTATCGACGCGGTTCGCGAAGAACACGCCGTGCATCCGTCGATGTCGCCGTCATCGAGAGCCTGATGGCCGCAACCGAGTGCCGCCGCCAAAATCTTTTTCTTCATGGAACAACCTCCTATGAATGAGTAAAATCAACTTACCTCGCTATTATACTGGAAACAATATTTATTTGCAATCAATTCACGAGATCGTCAGATGCTGCTTGCACAGATCATTTTTGTTACACTACAAAAATCACAGATATTATGAGGCTCCCACCAAGGAGGAACGATGATGCGACATCTGCTCAGCATGGCTCTCTGTCTCTGCCTGCTCATTCCCCGTATCCACATCAAAGGCATAGGAAAAACCCGCCGGGCACATGGCGATCTGTCTGCGGCAGTCGAACTCCTCCGCACCGTAGAGAGAAAAACGAACATCCACTATGTCGAGCTCCCCAACTTCCTGCCATCAGTGCAAATGATCCGCGCTATGTTGAGGTTGACCTCAGCGCGATCCCGCCGGAGCAAATCTACCCGCCGCTGAGTTACCCGCTGACCACTTCCCATTCGCCCCTTCACTTGCCACACCACTCTTCTGTCAGATGGCAAAAGACCCACAGGTCATCGCAGACAGCGAACCGCTGCTTCGCTCCGCATAGCACCCATTGACAGCGGGTTGACGAGAATTCGATTTTCGGACGAGCGTGAGGAGATCGTTTCGTGATAGAGTACTCGTTCCCTAAAAATGGCACCCTGCTGGAATCACCGGACGACTACATCATCACATACGATGCCGCTAAAAACCCGGTCGCATCGATTCGGTTACTACGACCCTCTCAGGCTCAATAAAAAAATATCATTTTACCTCTCCCGAAATCTATGACATTATCTCCTCATCACCCGCACATCGATTCGCCAAGGAAGCCGTGAATATCGATATGCACAGCATCTCTATCACATTATGCCGAACTCTATCGAATACACTCGATGGTTTTTAAGAATTATTACGACCCGAGCCGACACAAATTCTTTTTCTGGCGATTTTCGATCCGATGGTACGATATGCTCAGTGAAGTACGTATTCATAATTAGAGGAACGGCATGAATCTTGTCAACCATCATCGCCGTCACCGTCACAGTCCTCACCCTCACCGGCACAGCATCCGCCGCAGACGGCATTGGAGGATCGAGCGGCACGACATCTTCCATGAATACAAGACCTGCGAAGAAGCAGAGGCTGCTATCCGAAAAGCATCTCGACGAAGAAGCCGAAAACGCAAAGACGAGTCCTCCTCTCGTCGACGCACGCCGAAAGATCACGGCGGATGATACGTCTACCACACATATTCCTGCCAACAAATTCCCGCCTGTCGACCAGCCCATGCCCATGCTGAGCGGGATGTTCCGCGCATGATGGGGAATACCGCGGCTCCAGCTGGTCGTCACGGAGAGCAGAGGCAAATGACGAGACCGCCATCCAGACGGATACCCGACACGCTGGTTCCGTGTCGTGATACGGCACGCCCCATACGCTACCGACTAAATGACGGCAGACAGCTCTGTCATGTCCGACTTTGCCGGCGAGGGCGTCACAAACAGAATGCCACAAAAATCCTTCGCCATGACCTGAACTTATATCTACGATGCGAAGGCACACCGCTCATGCGTCACCGATATTTTTCACCTCCCTGATATGCCTTTACTGGCAGAATATCCGAGAAGGCATTGTGCGCTATCGCAGATGCTGCCCAGATTCTGTCAGGAGTGAACGCAGCCGTGACTACGCGCGGCACAGTATCTCCTGCAGGCAGTACTGACCGACATCCGCGTAACAGAGAAATCACGGATAGAATGTAGAAGCATCGCTGATGAAAATGAAGTCCGTCGGATTGGTGCCAGATTTTTGTCCTGTCAAGGAGACAAACCGGACGCACAGCAGAAGCTATGTGGAGGATTTCGTTTACAGCATGCTGTGGGCGAAAAGATACCACATCAGACGTGCTGAATTATCAGTGCCCTCTAAAGCTGCTTGCACGAATCTCACACACAATACTAATTCCCTTCGTATCCTCTATCCTGTCCGCGATATGCTTGTTAAAGGCATTACTCTGCACATCAAGGAGGAACGTACTATGAACATGGTCAAATCCATTGCCGCCGCCATGCTCGTCATGGCGCTCGCCATCGCCGCTCTCACGCCCCAGACGGCAGAGGCAGCGACCGACTGGACGGCGGACGCATCCGCGCGAGGGACAGGCGTCGCTCCCGCACGCTACGGTGAGTGCGGCACGGGCGCGTGCCCTCGCCCGCCGCGCCGCCATCGCCGACGCTCATCGGCAGCTCGCCCGAGCAGATCCAAGGGGTCGCGGGTCGATGCCTCGACCACCGTCGAGGACATGATGGTCACGAACGATACCGTCCGCACCACGTCAGCGCTCGTGCGCGGTGCGCGCATCGTCGAGGAAAAGGCACTGCGCGACGGTGCGTACACCGTCACCCTCGAGGTGCCCGTCTTCGGCGTCAGCTCCTCGCGCGGGTCCGTCTTTACCCCGAACACATCGCGTGAGCGTTGGGCAAGTCCCCGACAGTGTCTGCGAGCCCTACACGCCGCGCGACACGACGACGACGGGCTACGGCACTACGGGCCGCCGCAGCGGTGTGATGACGGCACGACGACCACGCCGCGCCGCACCGGTGCGTGTTCCCCTCCACCAGCTCTGCCGCGAGTGCGCTGGGCGGACGCGCCATCGGCGGCTATACGGGCTCATCGTCGACTGCCGCGGCATGGGATGCACCCCGTCATGAGCCCTGTCATCAAGACAGAAAACGGCCGCCCCATCTACGGCTACAAGAACTCGACAGTGACAAGGTCGTCGCGAGCGGCATGGCTGACTGCGTCCGCAGCGAGGCGGACGCCACGCGCCGGGCAGAACCCGCTCGTCGTCCGCGCCATCCGCGTGGACGGCAATGCGAACCCGTCCTTCCGCCGAGGATGCACGCCGCGTCCTCATCGAGAACGGACAGCGGTTTCCTCGACGCAACGAAATCGTCGTCTTTATCCGCTAAGCAAAATAACACATAAAGCACCGTATTACTATGATAAAAATCATACAATACAGTGTTTTTGCTGTTATAATACGAGCACCATGCGACGAGGAAAGCCATATGAAACTTAGTGCAAGAAATCAGCTTATAGGCAAAGTCGTCTCCATCGAGAAGGGCGCCGTCAACGGCATCGTCGCATCGAGCTCGAGGGCGGCGACGTCATCACATCCACCATCAGCATGGGCGCAATCGAGAGCTCGGCCTCGAGGTCGGCAAGGAGGCGTACGCTGTCATCAAAGGCAACGTCCGTCATGGTTGGCGTCGATCATCACCACAAGCGCTAGAAATCTCTGGCTTAGACAGAGAAATCCCCGCATATCGGACATTTCCGGTATGCTGGGGATTATTTATTCCAGCGTTCCTCCTCCTCATTCTCGCGATGCCGCTTTGGGCGGGCGCGGATGATAGAGGCTCCAGTTCCAGTGGATCGCAGCGAAGCGGATTAGGAGGAGCGAGGAGGAAAGGCGAGCCATGAGACGGTCCCGATGTCCGAGAACGCCGCCCAGCGCGCAGAACACAAACGCGCCGACGAGGGACGCCGCCGCTAGACTTCGGCGTAGAGACGACGGCATCCGTTTCGCGAGCACATCGGATCATGCCGCCGCGCGACTGCCGTCGTTGCCGCGAGGAGTGATGGGAGAGGCACGTATGTCCGTTCCGCCGAAGCGGATGCCCGTGAGTGCCCCCGTGATGGTAAAAGGCGTGCAAGGCCAATGGTATCGAGACGTTGAAGATCGTCAGGAGGCGCGATGACGAGGCTGTGATGGAGCTCTGTCCACTGGTAGAGGAACGAGGTGGAGAGGGCAACGCCGATGAGAGCAGAAAGTTCGTCGTGTCGCGCAGCGCCATCGGCGGGGTCAGCCTGACGAGGAGGTCGCGCACCATGCCGCCGCTCACCGCCGTCGCGAGGGTCAGCACGGAGATGCCAAAGATGTCCATGCGGCGCGACAGTCCGACCAGCGTGCCCGACACGGCGAAGGCGAGCGTCCTGATGATGTCAAAGAGACGCCAGAGATCGATTTCTCCCATGAGCATAGTTTCGTCCTTCCCTTTTTGAAGCTTATTTCACTTGCGCCGCCCAGAGTGCCTCCTCAGCGCTGCTTCCCCCGCCGATGCGGGGGAAGTGCCGAATATAGTGAGGCGATAGGGCGCCTCTAGCTCATTCGACTCTCTCACGGAGAAAAGCCACGAATCGACCAAGGCGCTCTTCCACCATGCTGCGCATGGTCGTGCCGCACGGGGAGGCTCTCACCGTCCAGGTGTGACGATAGAGCTCCCTCAATCCTGCAAACAGATACAGAATGACCTCCATCGGCGTGAGCGCCCCCGTCGCCGCCGAGCGTGCGCAGCGAGGGAGATTTCCATCGCGGTCATAGACACCGTGCTCAAGGTCAGACGATAGGTCCCGTGCAGCGTCGCGGAAACTTTTTCTCCCGAAACCGATAGACCAGCATCTGCTCCGCCCCACGGCACGTGCCGCCCTTGCCTGCGCCGTCACATCGAGTGGGCCGACGTCTCCGCGGGCGCAAACACCGTTGCCGCCCGCACGTACTGCGCATCACGCAGCACCGCACGCAATGGGCACATCTCCGCCAGTGCGTCATCGACCTCCACCTCAGTCGGCGCGAGATAGACCGTATGCCTGCCGTGCGGTTCTCCTGCCCCACGAGAAGGTCAGCGCGCCGCCGCTGTCGCGTGTCATAGAGACGGCGCAGCGCTGCATCCACATAGACGGTCATCAGCGGAAATGCCGCCGTCGTCCGCGCGAGGCTGCCAGTCCGATGCGCCTCGCCGGAAGCGGTGAAAGCCGAGCGGCGAGGGAGCGCGTCCTTCAGGGATCACCGCGCATCACAACGCGCCGCAGTAAAGCGATCCTGATAGGTGCGGACAGTACTCGTTCTCACCGCAGGCGCCCGAACGTCGTCACAATGAGCTGGTCGGGGAGACGCCGGATCGGAAAGCCGCCGCCGCAAGAATGGCCGCGCACCGCCGAGATCTGCCCGTGAGATAGAGCTTTTCGAGGATGCGCGCGCAGATCGGCAGCGAGGCGCCTCCGCCGTCTCCTCCACCGCATCCGTAAAGAGTGCCGCCTGACAGTAGTCGAGGAACCCGCGGTGAACCAGCGGCATCCCGCCCCGCTTCTTTTCGCTTTTGGCGTGCTCGCGCACCGCGAGGGACTCCGCGCCGGCGCGTGCCCGCCGAATGCCGCGCGCGCGTTTCATCTCGCGGATCCGATCCATATATCACCGTCGCGCTCCGTCCTGGGAAAAGTCGATGGGATGCAGCTCTGCCCCATCGGCATCAGCCGACGCACCATGTGAAAGCAGAAACGTCCAACGCTCCACGGTGCTCCACGGTCTCAGCGCCGACGATCTTCCCATCCCGCCGCCGTCAGACGCGCACGCAGGAAGCTCAGAGAGGCTCGCTGTAGGCGCCTCGGACGCCGCCGCCTCGATCAAAGACGAGCGCAGGATAGATCGAGGGCGGCGGCGGCGCGCGCAGCGGAGAGCCAAGCACGCAGAGGAGAATCACGAAATGCACACCTTCATCAGCGCACCTCCCACAATATATCTATCGCTATTATACCTGTTTTCCTGGTTTTGAAAAGTATTTGTCATGGAACTGACTGATATAATTTACAGAAGGTGTGAGCGGTACTTTTGTTGTTTTGTGTGTTTGGTGGGGGTTTTTTTTGGGTTTGTTTGTTGGGTGTTGTTTTGGGGGTTTGTTTGGGGGTTTTTTTGGTTGTGTTTGTCATGTACATGAAATAAAACCGCCGTGTGCGCCCACGACGGTAGATTTTCGAGATGGTGCGGTTGATGGGACTTGAACCGCATACGTCGCGTGAGCACTCCCCTCAAAGTAGCGTCATGCTAGTTCCGCCACAACCGCGTGTAAGGTAAAGTATGGTGCGGCTCGAGAGGACTTCGAACCTCCACGATGTTGCCATCACTAGCGCCTGAAAGCTGGCGCGCATCTGCCATCCGCCACGACGCATATTGAGTTGTCATAGAGACATCATCGAGCACAACCAGCGCATCCGCGCCGCACGCCCGTAAGTCTCTGAAATGACGTGCGGTTGATGGGACTTGAACCCATGCGTCTCTGTGAACACTACCCCCTCAAAGTAGCAAGCGATCTGCTTGAATTCCGCCACAACCGCATGATATAAAAGTTGGTGCCGAGGACCGGAATCAACCGGGCAATTGCGATCTTTCGATCGAGTTTTAAGTCCTGCGTCTGCCTGTTCCAGCCACCCCGGCGATAGCGCAAAATGGCGCAGGTGGGAATCGAACCCACGTGACCAGCTAGGCTCGCTCTACCATTGAGCTACACCGCATTGGAGCTGGCGCGAGTGCTTGGAACACCAGCCGCTGATTATGCAGTCGCTGCTCACCGATTGAGCTTTCACGCCAGCAGCGGCGTTACCGGGCGGCGCACCCGCCTGCAGATTGTGCTGTCCCGAGGATAATAAGTGGAGCCCTCAGAGCGGAATCGATCACTGATCACCGAGAGCTTTTCAGCCTGTGCTCACCAACTGAGCCACCGCATCCGGATATATAAATACAGTCGTCGCTAGCTATGCAAATGATAGCGACCAGAAGGGACTTGAACCTGGCCTCCGCCGTGACAGGACGGCATTTCTCACCAACTAAACTACCGGGCCCGTAGGTGGCATCTATGGTGGGCGATGACAGGATCGAAACACCGCCGACATCTTGCTTGTAAAGGCAAGCGCTCTCCAGCAGAGCTAATCGCCTATAAAATGGCGACCCACCACAGGAATCGAACCGTGAACCTACTGATTAAGAGTCAGTTGCTCTGCCGGACGAGCTAGTCAGCCGCGATGGGTAAGGAATGCGTAAGCTCCACACGACTCGAACCCGGGACCCTCTGATTAAAGTCAGATGCTCACCAACTGAGTTAGTGAACCTTTATCAGCGCCGCAGCCCGCCAAAAAGGGTATGTTTTGGCTGGGGTGGTTGGATTCGAACCAACGGATGCGGGAGCGAAAGTCCCGTGCGCTCGACCGACCTGGCTTATACCCCAACTAATCCACGGGCACACCGATCATGCGATCCATTGTCCTGAAAGCGGCGACGCCGCTGTAAACCTACAAATGGCTCCTCGAACTGGACTCGAACGTGACATTCTGATTAACAGTCAGACGCTCTACCGACTGAGCTATCGAGGAGTATGTTGCGGCAACCACCTACTCCCACGTCGATCCTCCGCGAGGCTACCTCGGCCTTGTGGACGCTTGTACTGATGGCCGGAGTGGGAACGGTGGAACCCGTCCAGGCATCATCACCGCACGCTCTTGTTGAATGAGTCTTGCTCACTCAAAACTCTACTAGAAGAAACGTCAACAGCAATTAAAGCGAAATACTTGCTCTGCTTGGCGAATCACGCTCTTGAGCCACAGTCGACATTGCTGCGCAAACGTCGACTAAGCGACTCAATCGTCAGCGTCTGTCGCACTCCGACGCTGGTTTCGCTGCCATCAAGCTCGACCAGTTGATGCTGAGTCCGGCTGCACACGTTGCTGTGCTTCCACATCCAGCCTATCAACGCTTTCTTCAAAGGGGTCTTACTTCCTTATAGGAATGAGATACTTCATCTCGGGACAGGCTTCTTCACGTTTCAGATGCTTTCTCAGCGTTTATCCTGCCGACGTGCCACTGCGGCCGTGCCTGACCGGGACAACTGGTACACCGTTGGTCCGTCCACTCCGGGTCCTCCCTCGCACTGGGGAGCAGCCTCCCTCATGTATCTTACGCCCGCGATGGAGGCGGACCGAACTGTCCTACGACGTCAGACCAGCTCCACGTACCACTTACCATGTAGCCCACAGCCCTTGGACCTGCTTCTCAGCCCCAGGACGTGATGAGCCGACACTCGAGTCTGGCAACCTCCCTCGTCGATCTGGACTCTTTGGGAGAGATTAGCTGTTATCCCCAGGGTAGCTTTTTATCCGTTGAGCAGATGTGCAATTCCACTCTCTTTCCACCGGATCACTAAGCTCACTCTTTCGTGCTGCCACTCGACCCGTCAGTCTCTGCAGATCCAAGCTCCCTTCTGCCTTTTATGCCTTCTGCAGCGCGATTTCTGTCCGCGCTGAGGAACCTTTGGACGCCCTCCGTTGCTCTTTCGGAGGCGACCGCTACTGCGAAACCGCCCGCCTGGTACTGTCGAACACTGCTACACGTTCCGCTGGAATCCTTAGCATACTATAAGGCTGGTATCCCAACGAGTGACTCCACCTCATCTAAGCGATAAGGTTTCAGTCTCCGGCGCCTGTGCGTTATATGCCAAAGGACCATGATAGCCAAGCTGCGGTAAAAGCTCCATGACTTTCTGTCCAGTCGCGGTGACGCGCACACTGCATTTCACTCACTGGGTCCTCGTTGAGCGACATGGCGCCCAAATCGTTGCGCTTCTTTCATTGTTGGTCAAGGAACTTACCCGGGACAAGGAATTTCGCCACCTTAGGACCGTTGTAGGTTACGTGCCGCTGTTACAGGGCGTCAGCTCAAGCCTCATCTCTAGGACTACCAACCCCTTTAACCTTCCTGCATCGGCACGCGTCAGCACCTACTTACTTTCAGCTTGCGCTTTCGCGAGGCACCTGTGTTTGTGGTAAACAGTCAGCTGCCTCTTTTCGCCATGCCCAACGCTCCAACAGTATATGTCTTCACCCTAGACGGCCATCCTTTTTCGAAGTTACGAGTGCATTTCGCCGAGTTCCTCAACGAGCGCTTTCCACCGCACCTTAGGATTCTCTCCCGCCTACCTGTGTCGGTTTTGGTACGGGCGGGACGACTTCTCGATTGAAGCTTTTCTTTGGCAGTCAGTGCGGCGACAGCTCGGGCCGGCAGCCTTCCTATCTACCGGTTCTCAGCCCGTTACGCATGATTTGCGCCCATGCCAGCCTACCGCCTTCTCGACGCTCTACCAGTCGCGCGCTCGGCTCAACTTCCTGCGTCACTCCATCGCAAACGAAGTCGCCCGGTGCTGGAATTTTCGCCAGTTGTCCATCGCTACGCTGCCGCCTCGGCTTAGGTCCCCGACTTACCCTGGGACGACGAGGCGTTGCCCGGGATTCGCCCAGGCTTTTCGGTGGACGGATTCTCACCGTGACCGCTACTCCTACCGGCATTCTCACTTCTCGCCGATCCAGCAGTCCTTCCGGTCATGTCGTCCAGATAAGAACGCTCCCTACCCAGTGTGTACCGTTGTACACCCTGCGCGGCTTTCGGTTCTGTGCCGCCCGGATATTTTTCGGCTGCAGGGCCTCTCGACCCGATGAGCTATTACGCACCTCTTTCACGGTGGCTGCTTCGAGCCAACATCCTGGTTGTTTTCGAAAGTCCCACCATCCTTCCTCCGCCAGCACAGCATTTGGGACCTCAGCGGCGGTCTGGGCTGTTTCTCTTGAATACGGGTCTTTATCACTCGCTATCTCTGCTCCAGGCTGCCCATATGAGCTCACCCGTAGTTTTGACTCGGGGTCAGTGCGGCTTACGCCCCGCGTCGATCGGTGCGCTCTACCGTCTCTATGGTTGTTCGCCTGATGAGCAGCCTAGAGCTGTTTCTTGGGAGCAGCTATCTCCACGTTCGATTGGCATTTTCACCCTATGCACCTCATCCCAACGTTTTTCAACACGCACGGGTTCGGTCTCTCCACTCATTTTTACCTGAGCTTCAACCTGGACATGCATAGGTCACTGTGGTTTCTGGGTCTAATCCATGCTACTGCGCCTCTCTAAGACTCGTCTGTCGCTTCGGCGTCTATGTCTCCTGCTTAACCTCGCGGCATAAGATTAACCTCGCCGGTTCATTCTTCAATAGGCACGCCGTCCGCACATCTAGTGCTCCGACTGGTTTGTAGACGCCACGGTTTCAGGTTCTGTGCACTTCTCGGGGTTCTTTTCACCTTTCGCTCGCACTCATCACATCGGTCGTTTCGATGTATTGTAGCCTTGATGGTGGTCCACCCTGCCTCCCACCACCTCGGGTTCCTGCAATCTGTGGTACTCTGGATCCCTGCCCAACACTGCGCTCTTTTTCGTGTACGAGGGGTCCTCACTTCAAGGCCGCACCTTCCCAGATGCTCTCCACTAAAGCTTATGTCTTGTTGCAGGTCCGCAACAGAACCAAAGTCCTCAGGTTTGGGCTCCTGCGTGTCGCTCGCCGCCACCTCGAGGAATCTCTTTGAATTTCTTTGCTCCTCGACCTCAGCTTAGAGCTCAGTCTCATCAGAGTGTTTTTCTCCGTATCTCGTACAGTAGGTGACAAGACGTTACTCTTGCCGGGTTTGCCCTATTCCCAAATCCACGAGTCATTGCTTGCTCGCAGCTCGTCATGGCTTTATCGCAGCTATCGCGGCTCCTTTCTTCGTTTTGAAACGCCTGGGCATCCGCCGTGTGCCCTTCTCTTGATTTTAACGTTGCTTCGATTTTATGGACATCAGGTTTGTTTGTGTGTGGTGTGTGGTGTTTTTGGTTGTTGGGTTTGGGGTTTTGGGGTTTGTGAATGTATTTGTCTTTATCCTAATTTGCTTTGGGAAAAATCTTTCCAGTGTGGAAAAATATCGTGTACGCCGGGTTCACAATATCTACTGTTTAGATTTTTCTTGTTTCTTCTCAGCTCGCAGTTTTCAGTGAGCAATAAGAGCTTCATCAATCACCCAATAAATCATGGGTTTCAGGATGCTATCAGAGATCAATCATCGACTGATTACGAATTTCAGCAGACAAGCCTCAAAACTAGACAATGCAAAACGTAGCCAATGACGACCCAAGCTGGTGTGAACCGTAGTTCATCCTGATCCTTAGAAAGGAGGTGATCCAGCCGCACCTTCCGATGCGGCTACCTTTTGTTACGACTTCACCTCCCAGTCACCTTCCCCACCTGAGACGGCTGCGCCGGCTCGGGTGTGGATGACGATCCGTGGTGTGACGGGCGGTGTGTACGCGACCCGGGAACGGCGTATTCACCGCAGTATGCTGACCTGGCGATTACGCATTCCGACTTCATGCAGGCGGGTTGCAGCCTGCGATCCGAACTGGAAACGGTTTTTGAGAGTTCGCTTGCCCTCGCGGGTTCGCTGCGTCGCCCGTCCGTTCCATTGTAGTACGTGCGCCCAGGCCATAAGGGGCATGATGACTTGACGTCATCCCGCCTTCCTCCGCGTTCTCCGCGGCGGTCTCCTGAGTGCCCAGCTCTACCTGATGGCAACAAAGAACAGGGGTTGCGCTCAAGTTGCGGGACCGAACCCAACATCTCACGACATCGAGCGACGACAGCCATGCCACCACCTCTTTCCTACCAATGTCTCCAGAAGAGAGGGCACTATCTCAGCGCTTTCGGTCAATGTCAAGGCCTCGGTAAGGTTCTTCGCGTGCTTCGAATTAAACCACATACTCCACCGCTTGTGCGGGTCCCCGTCAATTCGCTGAGTTTCAGCCTCGCAGGCCCGTACTCCCCAGGCGGACACTTATTGCCGCGTTAACTCCGGCACGGTAGGGGTCGATACCTCCCACACTCCAGCGTCCATCGCTTGACGGCCCGGGACCGTATCTGATCGTTCGCTCCCCTGGCTTTCGAGCCTCAGCGTCAGTTGCGGTCCAGAAAAGCCGCCTTCGCTCATGGTGTTCTTCCCAATATCTACGCATTTCACCGCTACACTGGGAATTCCGCTTCCTCTCCTGTACTCAAGACCGATACTTCTCTCCCATCACGGTTGGAGCCCACTTTTAAGTAAGACTCTACCGGCTGCCTGCGCTCCCTTTTAGCCGCCCAATGATTCCGGACAACGCTCGCCACCTACGTATTATTACCGCGGCTGCGCTGGCACGTGGTTAGCCGTGGCTTCCTCGACAAGGTACCGTCATTGCGCTAATACTATTCGCACCCGCACGTTCGTCCCCGTCAACAGAGCTTTACGATCCGAAGACCTTCTTTCACTCACGCGGCGTTGCTCCGTCAGGCTTTGCGCCCATTGCGGAAGATTCACTGCCTCCTGCTGGAGTCTGGGCCGTATCGCCCAGTCCCAATGTGGCCGTTCATCCTCCGACCGGTACTGATCGTCGCCTTGGTGAGCCGTTACCTCACCAACCGCCAATCAGACGCAGACCCATCAACAGGTGATAGCATATTCAGAGGCCATCTTTTCATCAGAGGAGGATGCCCTCCTCTGACTTCATTCGGTATTAGCATTCCTTTCGGAATGTTGTCCCCATCCTGTCGGCAGGTTGTCTACGTGTTACTCACCTGTTTGCAAGCTCATAAAGCAAGCTTTCATTCGCCCGTTCGACTTGCATGTGTTAAGCACGCCGCCAGCGTTCGTCCTGAGCCAGGATCAAACTCTCCATAAAAGACCGTAGTTCATCTGAGGTCGTTGGCTCAAAATGTCATTCTTGTAAAAAGGGTGTTGTTTTCGTTGACCGGAAGGATTGCTCCTTCAACGATGTTGCATCTGGCTTGTTAGATCTCGAAATCTAACTGCTTTTTGCATTGTAGTTTTCAGTACATCCTGCGCCGCTCTGGTGCTCGGGCTTGCTTTGCCTCGCCCGCCGCCTCATCGGCGCGACTGTCTCTAATATAACACACGTCACGAGCCCGTCAACCTCTTTTGCGGTTTTATTGCTTCCTCCGCCACGCAGAGGAAGCAACGATGTGCATCAATCCAGCGTTATCGCTCGCTGCGAGAGCCTTCGCGCGATCAGCAGGTAGAGCTGCACGCTGCATGAAAGATATGTTCCGGATCAGCATACTCCCAGCAGGGTTATGCCGTGATGCCATCACGACAGGGGATGAAGCATCGCCTGCTGGTGCGTAGTCTGCCCAGTGCGTGCTGTCGTGTCACGCCCGCTGCATTCTTGCGATATCTCATTCCAAGCTTCCTTCCGCCGTCGCGCAATCATATCCACAAGGGCCGCCGACATTTGTGCGGAATTTCCTGGCTCACGCGGCGCATTGTCCACAGTGATGCGCGCGCCACATACGCCGCTTCGTCAAGCGCCTCGGTCACATTACGCGTTGCTCGACCGCATTGCGCGCTGCGATGTCGATGCTGCGCAGGTCAACGCCGAGCGTAACAGCACCGGGAATGACGTTCATCACGCGCGCACGACATCGACGATACCAACCGTGCCGACTGCCGGCGGCTCACTCCTGCGCTCCGCTGCCGCGTTCCACGGCAAGGATGATTTGCTTGCGGCACACGAGGCGCATCATGACGCAGATCCATCGGCGTCGCCCCCGCTGTGGTCGTGCATTGCCCTGACATCAATATAGAAACGCGAGGCGCGTAATCCCGTCACGGACGCACGGGCAGGTGTTCATGTTCAGCACTTTGCCCTGCTCGATGTGCATTCAGCACCGCCTTCGGCGGCTTTTTGGTAAAGTGTCTCGCTATCGCATCGACGAAAGCGCGCTCTTTCAAAACCGTGTAGAGATCCTTTCCGCTCTTCTCGCGCAGAAATGCAGATCCTCCATACCGAGTCCCCCGCATGGCGCGGCTGCCAAGCGTCGCCGCAGAAAAGCGGCTGGACTCTTCACACATAAAGAGAACAATCTCGAGCGTTTGGATGCCCGATGGAAGCCATCCTCGCCCATGCTGCGCGCAGTCACTCGATCGCCGCCGCGCACACCCGCCAGTCCGTCGCGGTAGCCGCCTGCGGAACGCATCGCCACTGCGTGACCCGTACATCAACGCCGTGGCAGGCTCTCATCTTGACCGGTGCTAACGACCGATGACATTGCCGGGCTGCATCCTCACTGCGGGTGCAAGTCCCGCCGCCTCCATCTGCCGCATGAGATAGGCACGACAATCCTCCGCCGAGAAAGCAGCGCGCGATCCCTTCCTGGGGCAGCAGTAATCTCCTTCATCACGCAAATCCTCATTAGCCGCTCTGTGCTGACCATCGTATCGCTTTCCTGCTTTTGCTTCACTCTGGTTGTAGGTAGCTTGACCAGTCGCCTTTTTCCAAGTCCGCCGCATGCCTGCCTGCATTTTGCTGGACGCATCTGCCCTTTTCTCGTGCTATAATGTCTCTGCAAACTGCAAAATGAAAGCAAGCGTATCATCGTCGAATGACGACCTTCATGCCGACCGATTTCAGCATCAGCGCACGTTCTGCAAGCGCATCATCGACGTGCGCAGTAGCCACGATATGCCGATCTCACGATCCGGCTAAACACGGGCTTTGCGTGATCTGTGGCGACTGCGTGCGCGAGATCAACCGCTACCTCGACAGGCACGACGCATCACGTCTCGCGAGGAGCACGACGTTCCGGTCAGGAGCTCGGGTGACGTGCTGCAAGACGCACGCACACACACATCGGCGAGCATCTCGACACCACATCATCAATCGGGATCGCGCGAAGAAAACTCGCCGTCGCAATCGTACCCGCAACCACCACAAGCGCATGAAATACGGCTACGAAAAGAAAGAGGACGAGGGCACCGGAGATCGAGAAGTCGACCGTCATCATGCTCGGCTCCCTCGGGCTGCGGCAAGACCGCTCTCCTCTCCCATCTCTCGAAACTCCTCCGACGTGCCGTTTGCCGTGACCGGACGCCTCCAGCACCGGAGCGGGCTACGTCGGCGCGGATGTCGAGGTTGCCGTCGCATCTCACGGCGTGGCGGACAAAAGACGCCGAAAAAGGCGGAGCACGCAGCATCATCTACCTCGACAGACCCGACAAGATCGCATCGCAAATCCGGCGCGGAACAGTCCATCACCGCTGACCCCGGCCACGAGGCGCGTCCAGCAGAGCGCTTCTCGAAGATGCTCGAGGCAGACGGTCGTTGTGGCGAGTTCACGGCGCGCGGCCAGCCGCAAGCACCGGAGGCGCCGACCATCAAGGTCGACACGAAAAACATCCTCTTCATCGTCGGCGGTGCATTCGTCAGCATCGAGAAGATCATCGCCAAGCGCCTCCAAGAAGCGCAACGTCGCCAGGGCTTTGGTGCGGAGTGCGCAGCAGGGACCTCGAAAAGGACACGACGCGCTCATCCATCGTGGTCACGCGAGTGATCTCTCGTGAGGTACGGCATCATCCCCGGTCATCGACGCCTGCTCCGTGATCTGCGCACGGCTCGACCCTCGACGAGTGGTCGCACTCCTGCGCATCCTCCACCGAGCCGATCAACGCGCCGGTGCGCCAGTACCAGCAGCTGCTTCGCGATGGACGGCGTGGAGCCCGTCTTTACCGAGGACGCGCTGCGTGCCGTCGCAGGCAATCGAGCGCAAAGACCGGCGCGGCACGCAGCCTTGCGCGGCATCATCGAGGAGAAGTCATGCCCGACGGCGATGTTCGACATCCCGCGAGACCGGCGCGCGCCGCGTCACGCGACGAGAGGAATGCATCACCGAGGGCGCGGCACCGACCGTGGAAAACAGCGGCGGGGCCAGAAATTTATCATGCAAAAACAGCATAAGCATTATACTGTCTTATAGAAGTCATGGGTGTCATGGACGCGCAAAAAAGAACGCCCTGCGGCTGGTTACCGCAGGGCGTTCTTCTCGCGAATGATTCGGCGCATCAACTGTCTGCCGCATGAGATGTTCTCGCTGCCACCTCAGCAGTCAGAAGGATCAACGTCCCTGGATACTTCCAGAATACTGATCAGGAGAGATACGACAAGGTCTGGTATCATGAGACACCCTCCTTGCGGATTGGTTTTGGTTGGGGCATAGCAACTTCGGTATAACACAGTGAGCGACAAAAAGTCCACTGTGCCTGGTGAACGCAGTGGGACTTTTTCGTGTTGCGAACTTCTTTTACGCGCGCAATCCCGTCCGCCGTCATGGCAAGATTTCGTCTGCCGCGCCCATGGGCGGCGAAACGGAGGATGTTCGGGCGCATCGCTGGCTCGTAGAAGGCGGCGGCGTCTCGCTCCGCGTGCCGCCGCCCACTGCGCTGCGGGCGATGAGGCGGTCACGCCACAGAGGAGCTCTGGGGCGGCGTCGATGCGGAGGCGGGCGGTCCGGCAGGGCCGCGGAGATCGCACCAGCGCCCCTCATCGGGCAGGAGCCAGTTGCTCCTCGACGAGGAGAATCGGCGCATCCGCCGTGACGGCATCGGGCACGACGTCATGAATGCGGCGGTCATAGACGGGGAATGTCACGCCTCCTCGCGCCGCGCCGAGTTTTGCTGCGAGGCGGGAACATCAGAACTTCGGTGCGCCTTTGATGGATGTCACGATTTTTCTCCGTCACGCAGGATGGTATGCGCCGCGAGATAGCGATCGGATAGCGAAAGCCGTCCATGCCGAGTGCCTGCACGGTCAGGCCTCCTCGGTGCGCGAAAGCTGCGCCAAGAACTCGCGCGAGCGTTGATTTTCCCGTGGCGGGCGGTGCGGCAAGGAAGACGATGCACGCCGCCCGTTGCAATGTCTGCAGCTCTCTGAGACGACACAGCAGCGGCAGAAATAGATGCTCCACCGTGCCCATACGGTAACGAACGCGCTGCGGCTAGTCCGTTGACGATCATCTCATGGTGTGCCACTCACGCACAGAGATCCCCTCCTCGATGGAATATTTTCAGCAAAAGTATGCCCGTGGTTCAACTGTGGACGAGTTTTTCATGCAAAAGGACTGCTGAACGAGGAAACTCGCACGGCAGTCCTTTCTTGTTCCCCCACCACCGCTTGCTGACCTGTCCAGAAGCAAGTCCGTAGGACGAAAGCCGATTGGAAAACAGGTCGCTGCGAAAACGTCCCAAGAACACGAGCGTTAGCGATGCGTAGATTACGGACGCTGACTGCTCAGGTCCCCTCCCCCGACCTGGCAGGAGGCGTTGAAGTCACGGCACAGCAGCTGCCCCATTTGCGGAGTGCTAGCTCTGCTAGATGCGCCCGAGTGCCCGCCGGCCAATGCCACCAGTCCGCGACTCCCGCATTTCTATCAGCACTTCCTTAGTCATGCGCGGTACGGTCATCGTGCCGAAGGCGGTCTCCTTGCAGGTGGCAGTGCGGGCACCGCTCGATGAGTCCCGTGTAGCCGCAGCACGGGGTCGCGGTCGACGGGGTGGTTGATGGAGAAGTAGCTCATGTCCGCGTCGTGCATGGCGTGACGACTTTTCCGAAGGCCTTGACGTTCTTCGACGGTCGCCATCCATCTCGATGTAGCGATATGCGCGTCTCAAGCGCGTGATACGGTGCCCGATGCGGATCTTGTCATAGGCGCTGATGTCGTAGCAGGCGGGCACGTGGCTTTGAGTTCGTCATGTAGGGGCGGTCGGTGACGCGGGACGTCCTCGTGCACGCGCTTGTTCGCGCTGGAACTGCCCTGCCGTGCTCTCCGCAGGCGTGCCGGAAGGTCGACCAGTTGCGGTGGTGCTCCGCCCGGTGTAGGCATCGGTGCGCTCGCGCATGTGCCCGACGATCTCGAGCCCGAGTTTCTGTGCTTCCTCGCTCACGCCGTGGTGCTTGCCGATGAGCGACGACAGGGCACTCGGCGAGCCCGCAGAAGCCGATGGAGAATGAGGGTGCTTCAGCACCTCCTTGATGGAGTCGATCGAGGCTCGCCTTTTCGCTGTCGAGCCAGACGCCCTGCCCCATGAGGAACGGATAGTTGTAGATGAGTTTTCCTCGATGATCTTCAGGCGATCGAGCAGGTAGTCATGGCGAGAGGTCGAGCGTGGTCGCGACTCCCAGAATTTATCCAGATCGCCCTCGCCTCGAGTGGGCGAGTTTCGCGCAGGTTGATCGTCGTAAGCGAGAAGTTCCGCGGCTGCCCGACTGCTCGGGGCCGCTGACGTTGCCTGGCGACGCGCGTGCGGCAGCCCACGTCGCGACGCAGTCTGTAGTCGCCTGGCTTGTAGTACTGGAGGTTGTACGTTGCATCGAGGTTGACGTAGTTCGGGAACAGGCGGCGCGCACTGACGCGGCAGGACTCGATAAAGAGGTCGTAGTTCGGATCCTCGGGGTTGTAGTTGACCCCGCCTAGCTTGAAAGCATGAGAATCGGGAAGAATCGCCGTCTCGCGTGCCGAGCCCTGCCAGATCGCGCTGAGCACCTGCGGATGACGAGGCGCCCTCGGGCGATGTCGTCCATGCCGTAGTTGATGGGCTGAACGGCACCTGTGCGCCTGCGCGCGAGTGGAGGGTGTTGAAATTGTGGATGAGCGCCTCATCGCCCGATGCGCTCCTCCTCGACGCTCTCACAGGCAAGCTGGTAGATCGTCCGCCATCCGCCTCGAGCTCCTGCTCTGCCGGGGTGTCGAACGCCGCGCTGTGCAGCGGTGCTGGAGCGCACGCATGAGCTCGGCGCGCCTGCTCTGCTCACGCACATCGTCCCGCTTTTCCGCGCGAGACGCAGACGGCAAAGTCGAGCTCTGCGCGCAGGGCCTTCTTGAACGCCTCCATGCGTGAAGCAGCCGCGCGTCCAATGTGGTAGAGCAACGCTTCCACGCCTCCTCGATGATCGCCTGTGGAAGGATTTTTCACGCCGTCCGCCATGGCACTAGTCAAAGCGTTGATGCTCTGCCGCCGAACATGTCGTTCTGGTTCGACTGGATCGCGTGCACGCGAGGCTGCGTAGGCGCGGATGGAGTTCGGCTCGCGCAGGGCCGTGTCCGTCGAGAAGCCGCCGCGGAAGAGCGAGGAGGTCGATCTGGCGGCAGTTGAACGTGATGAGCGAAGTCCTTGTCGTGGATGTGGATGAAGTTCTCGCGGTCTGGCCGTCGTATAGCGCTCTCGAGGACGTGGTTGTCGACAGAAGTGCTTCGCGCCCTCCGCGCCGAGTTTCAGCATGATGCCCATCGACGCGTCTGTGTTGATGTTCGCGTTGTCGCGCTTGAGGTCGGAGTCCACCGCATCGGCAAAGAAGATATCGCGGTAGCTCTCCGCGGTGCTTTCTGCGCGAGACGCCGCTGGGCGTGGCGCTGGCGGTAGGCGATGTAGCGGCGCGCGATGTCGTAGTGTCCGTGCGCGAGCAGCTGCTTTTCGACGAGGTCTTGGATCTCCTCGACGCTGATCTCCGTGCGGTCGCTGAACGCCTCCTCGACGCTCTTCGTCACCGTGTCGATCTCGAGCGCCGTCATCGGGGTGGACGTACTCCTTGCTCGCCGATGTAATGGCATGAGGATCTTCGATCGGTCAGGGCACGCATGCCCCGCACGTTTTGTCAGTCGTCACTGTCATAGATTTTGCTCCTTTACTACTATATCTTGTGGTTTGCGTTTCTCGGTACGGAAGATATTGTAACAGAGGAGAGATGTTGGCGGAGATCTCATGCAGAATGCCGGAAATCATACCCTTCTCAAAATGATTGCCCATTATCCCTCTCCATATCTTTTATGTTATAATTTATTTTAGTTGTTAATTTTTGTGTGAACATGCTAGAGGTGATTTGTATGAACAAGACACAGTTGTGCAGTATCCTCGATGAAACAGCGAATATTCTGCGTACCAATGCGGTGGGAGAAGACACTGTTCAGCACCACATTATGACGCAGCGGCACTCGGTTGAGCATTTTGCCGCGAACATTCTTGTCGTCGGTGGGTTCAGTGCCGGAAAATCCGCGCTGCTGAACGCATTTCTCGGCGAGGAGGAGATCCTCAGGGAGAACATCGGTCCGGAAACGGCAGTGCAACGGAACTCACCCTACGGCACAGAGGAAAAAGTCATCCGCGTTGCGCAGGACGGCAGTCGCAGCGTCTGCGCACCCGGCGATCCAGGACTTGCCAATCCCGAGGGCTTTTCCAAATACATCTATGTACTGAACCGAAGCCAGCTTCACGACTTACAAGAACTTGTCCTAGTGGATATGCCGGGCTTTGACTCCGGCATTGAGGCGCACAACCGCGCCCTGATGCAATATGTCAGCGAAGCGGCTGCATACATCTTTGTGATCGATATTACGAAGGGAACCGTCGGTCAGAGTACTCTGGATTTCCTGTCCGAGATTCAGGCATACTGCAGCTCCATCGCCTTTGTGCTGACAAAGGCGGACAAGATGACACCGACGAACATCGAGGCGGTGCAAGCATGAAATTGAGGCACGCTGACCTCCGTCCTTGGAAGAACGCCGCCTCTTGGTACTCTCCAACCGTGAGGAACAGGCACAGGAAAAAAATCACCGGACTCCTGCGCACATTTTCTGCCGATGCGCTCTTGCTCGAAAAATACGGAGGGCAGACGGCATTGCTCCTTCGTCAGGCATTGGGCGCACTGGAGGCACAACATGGGGCGATTGATCTCAGCCCAAAGGATATGGATATTGAGATCCTGCGCCAAGAACGAAAAAAAGAAGAGATTTTGCAGAAAATGCAAAATGAGAAATCCTCCCTGCAGGAGGATCTGCGCACGAATGTCCCGACGAAAAATCCTACGCGATGCCGAGGAGGCACTGCGCGCAATCTCCCACTGCTGACAAATAGCGCCAAGCAGGGAAACGAGGCATTCCTCAGCGCGGTCAGCAACATCCTGCGCCCCGTGCTCATGCAGTCGACGCAGCAGCATATCGAGGCGTCGCTGACGACTACCTCGGGATCATTGCACAGTTCCAGGAAAAACGAGGTTTTGACGCAGCGAATGCCTCCGACAAACTGCTTAGCACCGTCGAATCCGTCAAGGTGATTGCAGAGAAAGGGGCAAGCTTTGCCAAGGCGCAAAACTTCAAGAAGATGTATCGCATCTTTTCGGTCGGAGACTGCACTGACCACAAGTGTTGTAGCACCATGGCTGGAGTTCATCATCATTTTCCTGCCGGACATCATCAGCCTCATCAACCGCTTCATGAATCAGTCCGCAGAAGAACAGTTGCAGAATCACATCGAGCGCGAAGCAATTCCCCGCATCTGTGAGCACCTCCGCCCGGAGATCCAGCAGGCTCTGCTACAGATGGAGGACGAGCGCCTGCCGCAATCGAGGAGGCCTTTGCAGCGGCAGTGGACAGCGAAATCAACGCACTGCAGAAGCTAAAGGATGAGAAGCGCAGCACCGCCTCGATGCGGCACAGAAAAAAGGTCCCTCGATAGCGGCATTGCACGGTTGAAGGAGCTGCTCCACCTTGTTGACACCGCAACGCAGGACAGGAGGCATGACCATGTCAGACCATACATTCAACCATTTCATGGAGACGATCACGCGGATCGCCGATGAAATCAGCGGTGATGAGCAGTTCGTCATCCCTGCGCTCGTGCAGGACTTTCGCGAAAAAGCACGTCTGGCGGAGCGGTACGCCGAGGAGATCATGACCCAAAAACCGCGACCTAAAAATCGGCATTGTAGGGCAGGTCAAGGCGGGAAAGTCCTCCTTTCTGAACGCGCTTATCTTTGACGGCAAGAGCATCCTGCCCAAGGCCGCGACGCCGATGACGGCGGCACTGACCAAGATCCGATACGCAGAGCAGGCGACGGCAAAGGTCGTATTTTACAGCAGAGAGACTGGGAGGTCGTCGAGGAAAAGCCGCCGCACATTTTGACAAGGAACTGCAGCCACAGATCGAGAAATGGAAGCGGGATCGAGAGCCTGCGCGCAGACAGATGGAGGCGTTCATGCTACCGGCCGAGCCATCTGATATTGAGATTGCGCAGATGAAGAAGCAGATCCTACCGCAGTATAACTCTTGCATGGAGTTGGTCGAGATGGCGAAGCCGGCGGCGACATCCTTGGAAAATTGGACACCGAGGAAGATATTTCCATCGACAACATGGAGTGGGACCTGGCGCAGTATGTCGGTGCCAAGGGGAAATATACGGCGATTGTAAAATACATCGAACTGGGACTGGCAAACGATCTGCTGAAGGGATTTTGAGATCATCGACACGCCGGGGCTGGGGGATCCGATTCGCTCCCGCAGCGAAAAGACGAAGGAGTTCCTGATGGCGTGCGATGCGGTCTTCCTCCTCAGTCCGACCTCGCAGTTCATGAGCCGCGAGGATGTCGAGCTGATGATGGAGACTCTGCCCGACGAGACATTCATCGCGCCATTCTGGTTGGAAGCCAGTTTGACACGGCATTGCTGGACGATTCGAGCGCGCGGTGTCCAAAAGCTGACTGCGGTCATGCGGCGACGCGGGACAAAGCTGAACGAGCACGCTGCCCGCGTCATGCACGACAGCCTGAAGGCGGAGCAGGATATGTGCAAAAGAATGTGCTGACCTTCCTGCACGCAGAGATGGAAAAAGCAGCTGCGCGGAGAAAAATCCCTGTACTACACAACTGCACTGCTCTACAACGCCGCAAAGTCCATCTCGCTGGAGAACCCCCGAGTGAGGATGCCGCTCATATACTGACGCAGATGGAACACCGCTTTGACGGCATGCGGCGGGACGCTGACTTCCTGTTCGATCTGGCGGGCATTAATCGTCTGCGCACGCAGGAATTTACGAAAAATACGGCAGGAAAAGGACGCTATCATCGCAGAGCGCAGCAATACGTTTATGCGTGAACGTCTGCTTTCCTTCCAGAAGCTGCTCAACGAGATCTACATGGAGGGCGAACAGCGTCTGCATACGCTTCGCACCGTGGATATTGAAACCCTCCAAAAGAGTCTGACAACAAGCCGCGAAGCACTCCGCTCCATGCGCCGCGACATCCAGAATGCATTCGAGGCATGTGCCGCCGATACAAAGAAATACATCGTCGTCATTGCCCAGTCGATCAAAGGAGCGTACGGCGACGCACACGGACATCCGTGTCGCGGAGGAAAAACATGTCGAAAACCGCAGCGACACCGAGGGGATACTCTTCTGGAAAAAGCATGTACGCTGGACGGAGACGACCTATTACAAGGCGGCAAATGTCGACGATGTCATCGCCAACATTCACAACTACATGAAGCAGGCAGAGTCGGACATTGCCGAGAATCTGGACAAGGCGATTGAGATTGATAAGGTGCGCAATCAGATCAAAGGGATTGCGCTGCGGGCATTCCAGAGGACGGATGCGGAGTTCGACGAAAACGACATCATCGGTCCCTTGGAGGTCGTGCTCAAACGCCTAACTATCCCCGACTTCACCGTGGTGGATCGGGAAAAATATCAGCGTCGGATCTTGGAGAGGTTTCCTGGGGCACGCGTCAAGAACGAGGAGATCGCCGCGCTGAAACGGGAGCAGACGATTCTGCTGGAGCAGATCGCAGGTGACGTGAGTACCGCATTGGAAGAGAAAGCGGACGAAATCGCCCATATTTTGCAAGAGCAGGCAGTGAACTTCACGGATGAAATCAAACAGGAAATCGAAGGGAAGATCGAATCCCTGACGACTGCACTGCAGGATCGGCAGGGCAGCATCGTGCAATGACAAGCATTCTTAACACGCATGGAGGCGTACAAAAAGGAGCTGCGAGAGCTTGCGGGATAAGGGCACAGCATAGAAAGGCGGAAACGACATGGGACTCTGGGATGAGGTAGGAAGCCGAGGTGTCCGAGGAGGAAGCGGGCAATCCGTATCTGACGGATGCGACACGGGGGCTGGCACTGATTGCACAGCTGCTGCCGCAGAGCAAGCAGTACACAGAGGCCGATCGGACAGCGCGTCATTTGGACACACTGCTCGACACCAAGCTCATCGCAACGGTGCGCTCGCTCGGTCTGAAGACGCTGGAGCTGAGCCGTCAGCTGGAGAAGGCAAGCGATCAGATTATGGAGTACAAAAGATGCGCCGCCTGTCCGGAAAAGCGGTCATCGGGTTGGGCGGACAGTTCAGCGCGGGCAAGTCAGCTTCATCAACTCCCGCTTGGAGACGCGTGCGCAGGAGATCGTTCTGCCGGAGGATCAAAACCCAACCACCTCCATCCCCACCTACATTGTCGGAGGAACGACGGAGAAATCTATGCCTATTGCGGCTCTGCGGCTGTCCCTTGAACAAGGATGCGATGCAGGCGCTGACGCACGCCTTTATCAGGGCATACGGCATCGGCTTTTCACGTTTTGTCAGCAACATCGTCATTCATACCCCCGCACTGGGCGGCGAACTTGCGCAGAAGGTCGTTTTCCTGGACACGCCCGGCTACAACAAGGCGGACACTGATACGCACGAAACGCTCAAGGACGAGCATCTAGCGGCGCAGCAGCTAAAGGCGGTGGACTATCTCATCTGGCTTGTGGATATCAGCAACGGCATCGTGCAGGAGCGAGGATCTGGAGTTCTTTCAAAAGGTTCCGCCGGACACACCGCTCTGATCGTATTCAACAAGGCGGACAAAAAGCAGGGAGGAGGACTGCCGCAGCATCGTGGAGGAAAGCCGCAGGATTTTTGGCGCAGCGGGGAGAAACGTGTTCGGCGTGACGGCATACCTCACGTGACGGCAGAGAGTTTTTGGGGCAGACCATGGTACGGGATTTTCTCCTGCAGGCGGCACGCTCCGCCGCACATAAAAAGGATATGGAGGCGTATCTGGATCATCTGATTCTCCCCATCCAGCAGAGTTTCGATGCCGCGATGGAGGTGCAAAAGGATCGGCAAAGTACAGTCTGGGGGACGACCTGTTCCACGCGAAGGACATTCTCGCGACCAAATCATTGGCATTTCTCTATAACCGCGCCATACAGCACAGAAGACGCCTGGCAGAGGATCGCGGAAAGTTCCATTGGATTTCCAAGGAGATCCGCAGGATATGCGCGACCTGAGAAAACATTGACGGAAGGAGTCATGTGCATGGAGAATCACGAGGCGGCAAAGACCATTGCCCTCCTGACAAAGCTGCTGAATGCAGATCTTTCGGGAAAAAGTACGGCATTTGTCACGGAGCGCAACTGCGTTTTACCTTGCGATCGAAAAGGATCTGCAGGATTTCCTAAGTAAATGTGCCATGCCCGCACAGGAGGAAATATACCGACGCATACCGGAAATTGCGGACGCCATGGAGCTATTCAGCCGCTTCCCCGCACTGCTTGGCAAGACACTGATCGCCGCCGTACCGCTGGATGACGCCATCTGCCGGCGAGGTCTTGTCGATGTGATCGGCGCAGAGGCTGCTGCACTGGCGAGCAGGGAACAGCAATATCCCCTGCGTCTTTCTGCCGCAGGACGATGCGATCCGCGCGTGGAACGATATGGGCAATCCCCTGTGCCTCAGCAGTGCGGAGTACCACAAAACGAACTGCGGCCTGTGGCGTGACGGGATCGACATACGGCACTTTCTGCAGAGTTTTTCTCTGAACTGTACACCGCGCTTTCCACACATCGCCCTTGTCTATTTCCCGCTGCATTGTTTTACGAACGCACTCTTTGCCAAAACACTGATGCGGAAATTGGACGCGGTCATCCTGTACGCCTCGGAGCATGCCATTGGATCGAAGCAGAAATGGCTTCTGTCTACATTTCAAAAACTGTGCACCACGCGTCAGATTCCGCTCTACATCGTGGCAGAAGACACGCAGCTCGACCTGGCTCGCGCATATTGCTCGGCAGCAGGCGGCGAGCTTTTGCCGGAGCACGGATATTCCCGTCTTTGCACAGATGAACCGCCCGCGGCACAACGGTCTTTTCGTTGACGCGCTCGACACTGTCTGCAGGACATGGAAAAATTTTTATCAGAAGAAACTTGAGCGCTCCCGCGGATCAGCAGCAGATGAGCAGCGACCTGACCTATATCACCCTCGAAAAAGACGAAAAGAGGCGGTACGAAATCTGGCGGCAGAAACGCGCCAAGAACTTCAGTGACTACGGAGGAGGAGCATGCCGCCATGCAGCAGACGGCCTGCCGTCCTGTGCCGTGCGGCGGGTCGTATGAGGCGGCATTGGAGCGCGGTATCGCAGCATCGATCGATCAGCCGCCTGCCCATTGCCGTGCGACACTCATACTATGGAGCAGACTCTTCCTACAGGCGCTCTCCATGGGTGTGCGTCCACGAGCGGAGCGCTATCTGCGCAAGCTGAAACAGGCGGGCGATCCCCTCGCCTACATCTATGAGATACCTGCTTCAGAATGCAAACGGCGAAACTGATTCCGGAACATTTGCTGCGTCGCCTGAGACGAGCACGACACAGAGTTCAGTGCGTGCTGCCAAGATCCGCCTGCGCAGACACGCCGGATTTTCCGAGCGCGACTGCATGCAGCTCGCACGGGACATGCAACAGCTTACAACGGCGGATGAATTCTATTTTCATGCGCTGTGGGTGGAGCAGAGCGACGTGGGTGCCGCCATTGATTTCTATAAGAGGGCGCTGCATCTCGGTTCGGATAGCGGCTGCAACGCGCCTGATGGAACTGACGAAGACCTCCGCCGACATTACGCTGCAGGAGCTGGCGGAGCTGATGGTGCCGGAGGCAAATTACGCACTGGGGCAAGAGCTGCGCAGCAAGCAAAAATTTGCCGCAAGCAGCTGCCATTTCAAGCTGGCTGCCGCAAAGGGGCACATCCCGTCGATCAAGATCCTGACCGATGATCTTTACAATTCCCTGCCCCACCGCCGCCTGAGGAGCTATCAGGAGCGGACAGAGCTCAGTGCAACATAGCGATCCGCCTGTATCAGTACGTCCTGCAGCAAAAGTCCCTGGACAGGAGGATATCAAGGAGCGCATCGGACATCTCTATCATTCCTTGGGCGATGAACGCCGTGCGCTCGATGCCTGGCGGCAGTGCGAAACAGCAGGTGCGTACTATGCCCGTGGTCGTCTGTTTCAATACCCAAGCGGGGCCCTGCCACAGGATCTGGACGAGTCGGCGGCGTGTTTCAAAAGGGCATCCGCTCTCGGGCATGCAAAGGCAGCGGATGAGTACAACAAGGTGAAGCGCTGGAAACAGAATGATGCACTGCGTGCGGAGCGCGCGGAAGAGCCACCCGCTCCTACGCCCCACGCGTGGAAGAAAGCCCCGCGTGACGGTGAAGTCCTCTGGGTGCTTCATCACATCAGCCGCCTGTACAGCCATGCACAAGCCCGACGACTGTGCAGAGTTGACTGCGCTACGCGCCCTACCGCGATGCCGTGCGCGAAGAAAGATCCGTCGTCGCCGCGCTCATCGCAGAGTACTACCGCGTCGCCCACTGATCGTCGCTGCGATGATGCCGAACCGGATGCCGCGCGCATCGCCGCCTCTGGGACGAGCGTATTGCCGCGACACGCACGATCCAAGAGGCACGCTACAAAGAAGCAACACTGCACATCCGCATGACAGAGGCTGTGTGAACACTATCATGCATTTTCCGACTGGAATTTTCACCAAGATCAAATCTCTCGATCATCTAAGCAGATGATGGGTAACCTATCTTACCAGATGTCTCACGC